>ENA-USTZ01000008-USTZ01000008.1-human-gut-metagenome-genome-assembly--contig:-NODE-8-length-96530-cov-6.179082_pt1 | contig 96530 bp, 75 predicted proteins | sample MGYA00250049_ERZ773375 | MGnify/ENA primary metagenome ERZ773375 (study PRJEB29103, sample SAMN06111956) | human gut metagenome | biome: human gut; feature: ankylosing spondylitis patient; material...
ACTTATACCAAAATAAAGAATGAAAGTAAAGTCAAAAATAAAAAATAAATGTAGTATTAAAAACCACATTACATAGTTTAAAAAATGATTGATATGCTGCTGCCACCGTGTTATAATGGACACATAAAGGCAGGCGCATGTGGTATATGCAATATCCTGTGAATGTACGGAATGGAGGCAGTGATAGCATGGAAGACAATCATCTTTTAAACAAAGATTATATAAAGATAAAAAACATGAATATTGTAAGCTATGGCGGCAACCAGACCTGGCTTGAAAGAAAACATTTGTCCAATTACGGCTGCGGTATCGTGGCTATGGCAGATCTTAGTATATATCTGGCGGAACAAAATCCTAACATGATGACTGATGCCATAAGAAAGATAAGCAAGCCTAAGGGATGTTATAACAAGAATGATTATCTGGCATATGTGGAGCTTTTCTATAAGAGGTATGTGCATTTTACCATGCCTACGGGAATCACAGGCTTAGGTATCCAGAATGTCATGAACGTGTATTTTATGCTTCATGATATAGGACTTAAGGCAACTTGGAAGGTATTTCTGTCAAGCACTGAGATGATGAAGGAGATCAGACATCTCATCAGAAAAAACAAGCCGGTTATCCTGTCCATAGGGCCTAATAGTCCAAATGTATGGGGTAAGGAGGGCATAAAGTTCTACCTCAACAAGGATGGTAAGATGGTGCAATCCGTCAAGAACAATGTTAAGAGCCATTACGTTGTTGTTACCGGCGTGGAGACTATTGGCAGGGTTGAGTACCTCGTGGTATCTTCCTGGGGCAAGAAATATTATATAAATTACAAGGAGTACAGGGAGTATATCAAGAAGCATGGCAGCTCCCTTACAAGCAGTATTCTTTATATAAAGGGGCTCATTTAAAAAGTAAATAAAACAGGCAAAAAAAGTGTTGTTTAATCAGCGTGTGAATGTTGAGACAGCACTTTTTTTATGTTAAAATATTAAAGAATGTTGCACTTTTTTACAGGGCAATAAAAGAGGAGGCACTCATGCATTGAAAATGCATATTAAAATGTGCCGATATTTCAATAAAGATTAAATTTTTTAAATACAAGGAGGACAGGTTATGGAGACAGTACAGTGTATCAAAGAAAGAAGAAGCGTAAGAAAGTTTACTGATGAGAAGGTTCCACAGGAGGTTGTTAAGGAGATCGTGGAGCTTGCGAGCTATGCACCATCATGGAAGAACACCCAGACTATACGGTATATGCTGGTTGAAGACAGGGCAATCATAGATAAGATCGCAGCGGAAGGAGTTATGGATTTCGCATTTAACCAGAAGACTCTTTCAAGATGTGGTCAGTTAATGCTTATACTTCAGAAGAACGGTATCTGTGGATATGAGAAGGACGGAAGCTTCTCAACCTCAAAGGAAGAGAACTGGGAGATGTTCGACGCAGGTATCGCAACCCAGACATTCTGCCTTGCAGCTCATGACCATGGGGTTGGAACAGTAATACTTGGTATATTTGATGACAAGAAGGTAGCAGATATCGTTGGAATACCTGAGGGACAGACAGTTGCTGCACTTGTTCCTATGGGATATCCTGCATTTGCACCGGATATGCCGGCAAGAAAGTCAGTTGATGACCTTTTAAGCTTTAAATAATTGAACGTGATAGTTGTGTTGTATGAAAGTTTGATCATGGAGACTTGATCATGGAAGTTCGATCATAGCAGTTTGTAACATGATAGCTTAGGTTATGGTAAAAGCGTTGTTTTGTAATGTTTTTCATCGTAGTAAGTCCCGGGAGGGATTAATATTGAAAGGAAAATATGTCGGCACTCGAAAGGGTTGTGCGATATGGGGTACAAAAAATGTTTTACACTAAGGCGGATATGCTTAGATTTCTGAGCGATAAGGTGACATTGTCAAGAATTGAACACATTATGACACTTTCGGGAAATGAATATTACAAAGACATGGACAAGGCTGCCGGTGAAGTATGTAAGGAGTTCGCCGGTGGCCTTGTTGTGGTGCGAAGCTCTTCCAGCATGGAGGATGGAGAAAAAAACTCCAATGCGGGACACTTTGATAGTGTTCTTAACGTGGATTCCTCAGATCCGGACAGTGTGAAGTCTGCTATAGAGAGGGTGTTTGCCTCCTATGACAGTGATGTGAATGATGAAGAAGTGCTGATACAGAACCAGGTGAAAGACGCAGTTATTAGCGGTGTGCTGTTCACAAGGGACATAAAGGGGAACAGACCCTACTATGTCATAAACTATGATGACAAGTCCACGGATACAGTTACAGCGGGACTCGGAGGCAGGATATTATATGTATGGCATGAGTGTGAAAACACAAGGCTTAAGGCTCCTTTTGACAGCCTGCTTGCTGCCGCAAGGGAGATAGAAGATATACTTCCGGATTATCCCCTTGATATAGAATGGGCTGTTGATTCAAAGGGGGAGGTCATAATATTCCAGACAAGACCGTTTGCGGCAGCTATTAATGGTGAGCCGGGGAAGCTTTCGGATGATGAGTGGAAGCAGGCAATTACCGGAGCTGTGAAAAGTTATGAAAGCGTGTGCAATGAGCTGGGAGAGCCGGCAGGAACTATGCTTTCAGATATGGCATTCTGGAATCCGGCGGAGATGATCGGAACAAATCCACATCCCCTTGACTATTCTCTGTATAGGGAGATAATCACAAAACATGCCTTTAATCAGGGACTTAATTATATAGGATATCGTGAGGTTGAAGGTGAGCTGATGTACAAGATCGGCAACAAGCCGTATATTTCCCTGAAACAATCCTTTCTTTGTCTGACGCCGGATGATTTGGAGAACAGACTTGTAAGAAAGCTCATGAAGTATTATAACAAAAAGCTTCTTGAAGACAGAACGGCTCATGACAAGATAGAGTTCGAGATTGTATTTTCAAATTATGATTTCACTACCGAGGAGAAGCTGGCAGTCTTAAGGGATGAGGGGTTCACCGAGGAGGAGATAGATGATATCAGAGATGCTCTGTTTAACTTGACAAATAACGCTATCTGTAATTTCAAATTAAACAGGATGAAGGATCTCAGGGCATTAAACGGTCTCCGGGTCCACAGGGAGAACACCAGGAATAACTGGATCATGAGTGAGAGAACCTGCCATACCTCCATAGGTTATTTCGTTGAACTTATTGAGAGCATCAAGCAATATGGCACTCCTAAATTCGCAAGACAGGCAAGACTGGCATTTATATCAAAGGCGCTGTGCAGGTCATTTGTGTCGGCGGGATATTTCACCTCAGGTGAAATAGATGATTTCATGATGTCTATATATACTGTGGCAGCAGAGTACGACGCAGACTTTCAGGATCTGGTGGACGGACGTATAACCAGAGTAGAATTTGATGAAAGGTATGGACATTTGCGTTCCGGAACATATGATATAACATGTGATACCTACGAGAAGCGTGAGTTTGATATGAACAAGGGAAGTGCAAATGCCAGGAAGCAGAGGCAGCGTCTTGAGACCCTCAAGCACAATCCCCTTAATGTGCTTACCATAATAGACGCTCTAGATAAGCTGGGTTTTTATGTGGATGCCACAGAATTTGTGGAGTTCCTTAAGGAATCCATGGAGGAGAGGGAGTATTTTAAGTTCGAATTTACCAAGTCTTTAAGTCTTGCCCTTGATATTCTGGCAGATCTGGGAGAATATCTGGGTCTTACCAGAGAGGAAATGTCTTACCTTACCTTCAATGATATTGTGAAATGTGCAAATATCCCGGAGGAAGACATTGCTGCTTCCTTCAAGGCTGATATAGATAAGAACAGAAGTGAGTACAGAACCTATTCCGAGCTGGTACTTCCTGACGTTATAGCAGATAAGACGGAGCTGGATGTGGTTCATATCGTTCAGGCAAGACCAAACTTCATTACATCCGATGTGGTTACCGGAGATGTGGTATGTCTTGAGGATGATAATACCCAGGATGTTGCCGGTAAGATAGTGGTGATCCAGAAGGCTGATCCGGGATTTGACTGGATATTTGCCAAGGGGATAAAGGGCTTTATAACCAAGTACGGCGGCGTGGCATCCCATATGGCAATAAGATGTGCGGAGTTTAACATACCTGCGGCAATAGGCTGCGGTGATGTGATATACAACAGAGTATGCAGTCAGGACAGGATAATCCTTGATTGCAGAAAAGGAAAGATAGAGATGGTGGACTGATACCCGCAGTTAAATGGGTAAATGTTCAAAATGACGGAGGACTTGATCATGCTTCATGGACTTATAACTCAGAGGGAAGGCCAGAACATGTATGGTAAGACCACAGATGTTCTTGAGGCTGCCTATACAGAATTTTATGAGAGCCTTGGAATCAGGCTGCACCCCGTATCTAATTTTACAAAGGATATTGAGGCAATATTTGATGAGCAGTTTGATGTGCTTATTGTTACGGGTGGAGGAACACTCCATCCGAGACACTATGTGGAGCCTCATAATGCCAAGCTTCAGCCCCACAGGGATGCGGTGGAGGAGAAGCTTATAATGTACTGTGTGAAAAATGAAATCCCTATAATCGGTGTATGCCGTGGTATGCAGCACATAAATGCCCTGTTTGGAGGAAAAATCTCATATTCGGCACCTTTTAAGGTTCCAAGACCTAGAGGTGTGGATCACTATGTGCGTATCGTCAATTCAGACATACGACTCAAGATCAATAATTTCCATAGTGATTGCGTTTATCTTGAAAATTTGTCCACCATGTTTTATCCTATAGTGGTGGATGAGGAAAATGGTTCGGTGGAAGCATTTGTATCTCCGACCATGAGCATACTGGCATTCCAGTGGCACCCGGAAAGATATTTTGAAACGGAAGAGGGCAGGCTTTTCTCAAGACATCTGATACAGGATTTCCTTGGACTTCCAAGGGATGATAAGAAGCCTGATATAGATTAATGTAATGAAGACATTTGAAGAAATAAGAAGATCGTTAAGAAATGATGGAATGATCGAGGCACTTGGTATAGAATATATGGAAGTGGCTGACGGTCATGCCGTAGGAAGATTAAAGACAGAAGCCAGGACTCTCAATCCCTACGGAGGAGTCCATGGCGGCTGTCTGTTTGCGTTGGCAGATACCATTGCCGGTGCAGCAGCTATGACCAGGGGAAGATATGTAACAACCGTAAGTGCGTCAGTTGAATATCTTAGTCCGGCGGTGAACACGGAATACATATGGGCATATGCCGCCGAGGTTAAGAACGGTGGCACCATATCGGTTTACGATGTGATGATAAAGAATGACAGAGGCGACAATCTCACTAAGGTTACCCTCAGCTATTTTAGGCTGAGTGCCATAGAGTAGATATTGTCCCCATTATAAGGGGAATGCCCGGGGCAGATGCAGGACGGCACCCATAGAGAGGATCTATAAGCAACAACAGATCAAGGAGTAGTACTAAAATGGAAAAAAACAGATCAAACAATACAGGAATAAACAGTGGAAGCGCAGGGGCAAGAAGACCTGTGAACAATACAGGAAATGCAAATGTCAGACCTGCGAATAATACAGGAAATGCAAATGTCAGACCTGCGAATAATACAGGCGTGAGACCTTTAAATAATATAGGAAATACAAATTCCAGGCCGGTTAATGCAAAGGCAGGAGCCGGAAAGAAGGGCAATGCTACAGGAGTAGTGAGAACCACAACTCCAAGAAAAGCCAGACAGATTGTTAAGAATCAAGGCATGGAGGACGGCAAAGCCAAACGTCTCTTAGACAGACTTGAGAACATGGTAAATGAAGGTCAGACAGCTTCATTTTCAAATGAAAAGGTGACAGTAAATAAGTCAGATGTATTAGAGATAATTGAGGATCTCAGAAAGACTATAGATATAGAGTTAAAGCACTATCATGAGGTCACGGACAAGAGGGGCAAGATCATAAAGGATGCTAAGAAGGATGCGGAGGAGATCATCGTTGATGCAGAGCAGTCTGCGTCAAGAATAAGGATGAGTAAGCCAAATCCTATCGCACTCCAGAGAGAGGTGAGAAATCTTCCGAAGCAGGACAAGATGGCTCTCCGTACTGCAAATGAGATCTATGCATCAGCAATAATCTACACAAATGAAATGCTTATGGAGATCAATGAGACAGTTCGTAATGCATACAATATGATAAGCACAGAGACTGACAGGGTCCTTGATTCTCTGAGACAGAAGTCAGAGGTTATCGAGAAGGACAAGAATGAGCTTATGGAAGGCCTCATGGATATGAAGAAGCAGGAGAGATATGCGGATATCCTTGATATCAGCCAGCTCCTTGCAAATGAACTTTACTACGAGAAGAACAAGGTCAAGGAAGCAGAGAAGAGAGAGCCTGTTGACGAGTCAGAGATGGTCCAGTGGGAGTTCGACTTTGACGAGAGAGCAGAAAATCCTATAAGGGTCAAGGCTTCAAGGGAGCCTGTAAGAATACCGGCAGGTGAAGAGGATAAGCAGGAAGACAATACGGTGGTTGACTCCGCATTTCAGGTTGCAAATGAGATCTTAAGAGAAAAGAATAAAAAGGGCAGAGCTGCCATAAGTATGGATAGGACACCTGTGAAATTACAGGAAGAGATCACTGACGAGGCTGTTGAGAACATGCCTTTAAAGGCAAGGAAGAGACAGAAGCCGGAGGTAAGGATCAGCGGCGGTGATGTGGGCGGTGATTTTGACGGTCCATTTGATGACGGAGTTGTAGGATAGGTAACTTAAGGTCTGCCGGAAAACACTTTATGACATTTTAAAGGGGAAATATGTGCACTATAAGGGCAAATTGCAAGAATTGCGTTGCCTGAAACCACGGGTTATAGTATAATGTGGATGTGTCGAAAAAAAGATACGGAAAATTATCAACTATATATTGTAAGGGTGACATATCAGTTATTTGCAGAGAGCAAAAATAAATAAGACTGATATCCAGTAGGAGGTATAACATGGGAATTTTAAAGAGATTTAAGGACATTATGGCATCTAATATCAACGCATTACTTGATAAGGCAGAGGATCCTGAGAAGATGATCGATCAGTATCTCAGAGATATCCAGGAGGACTTAAGAAAGGTTAAGTCAGAGACAGCTACAGTAATGGCTGAGGAGCAGAGATGTAAGAGACAGTTAGATGAGTGCGACGCAGAGATTGCCAAGATGCAGAATTATGCTGAGAAGGCACTTCTTGCAGGAAACGAAGCAGACGCCATGAAGTTCCTTGAGAAGAAGAACCAGCTCATCCAGAAGCAGGTTCCGTTACAGCAGGCATATGACGCTGCAGCAGCTAATTCAGCTAAGATGAAGCAGCTTCACGACAAGCTCACAAAGGATGTTCAGGATCTTAACAATAGAAGAGACGCTATCAAGGCTAAGGTACAGGTTGCCAAGACTCAGGAGAAGATGAACAAGATGGTAGGAAGCATCGGTGATTCATCAGCATCACTGGCTGCCTTCGACAGAATGGAAGCAAAGGCTAACTCAATGCTTGATAAGGCAAATGCCATGAGCGAGCTCAATTCAATGGGCGGAGATTCAATAGATGATCTTGCAAGCAAGTATGATGAGGCTCCGACAGCGGCAGTTTCAGATGAACTTGCAGCCCTTAAGGCTAAGATGGGATTGTCATAAGGCTATAAGCCCCGGTTACAATGATTGTGTCAAGTTTTCTATGAAAACTTGACATGTAGCGTCAGCCCTCGCCGTAGGCGATTTATTATTGGCTGATGTTCAATTTAGGAGGATTACAAATGGGTTTATTTTCAAATCAGTTTGCCAATGTAGTAGAATGGGAAGAGTACAGAGATGACGTCCTTTTCTGGAAATGGTCTAACAAGGAAATAAAGAAGGATTCAAAGCTTATAATCAAGCCCGGTCAGGACGCAATATTCCTGTACAACGGAGCTGTTGAAGGTATATTTACAGAATCAGGCAGCTATACAATAGAGTCACAGATCATACCGTTCCTGTCCACGCTTAAGGGATTTAAGTTTGGCTTTAATTCAGGAATGAGAGCTGAGGTATTATTTGTAAATACCAAAGAGTTCACCTGCAACTGGGGAACCAGTTCGCCGATAAGACTTCAGGCACAGGGACTTCCGGGAGGACTTCCTGTAAGATCAAACGGTAAGTACTCATTCAAGATCGATGATTACAATGTTCTTATTGAGAAGGTTGCCGGAGTTAAGAAGCAGTATCTTGTAGAGGATGTAAGAGGACGTATAAAGGGAATACTTGACGGACTTCTTATGAAGTGGATCAGCAAGGTTGGCGGCGATGTGTTCAACCTTATGGCACAGGCTACAGAGATCGCAAAGGGAATAAAGGAAGACCTTGATATGGAGCTTCGTTCCATAGGTCTTGCAATGACAGATTTCCAGATCAGCGAATTTACATATCCTGAGAATATCACAAAGCGTGCCGATCAGGCAGCAGAGTACACAATGCTTGGTGATATGGGAAGATTTCAGCAGGTTAAGATGGTTGATGCCATGACAGCACCTGGCGGTGGCAATACTTCAATGGGCAATATGGCGAATAACATGGCTGGCTCAATGATGGGTATGCAGATGGGCATGATGATGGCTAACCAGATGGTAAATGGTGTGAATAACATGAACAATGCCGGGGGTAATGCGGTCGCAGGCAATGGAACAGCACCGAAGTTCTGTCCTAATTGCGGAGCAGCAACCAATGGAGCAAAGTTCTGTTCTAATTGTGGAAACAAGCTTATATAAATTTGTGGACTGCATTGTTGTAGATATGCCATTTCACGGATTGCTATTTAACGATGTGTCATTGCAGATATAAATATGTTGAACAAAAAATTTCATATATACAGAACATATGTTTTACAAAATAAAGCCGTTGTGGTATCATATCCACAACGGCTTTATGCTGCTATGTAATGAAGACTATGACATCGTTATACTGCAGCATCCTTTGACAGAGGAAGCACCAGATGTTGAAGACACATTTAAAATGGTGCTGACGAAATGCCGTTGCCAAACAGGCAATTTTAATAACTTTAGGAGAAAGATAATGGCAGGATTAAATGACATGCAGGATATTGCCTGCAGGCATGTAGACGGACCACTTCTGATTCTGGCAGGTGCAGGTTCAGGTAAGACGAGAGTTCTGACTCACAGAGTCGCAAGACTTATTTCAGAAGAGGGAGTAAGACCATATAATATATTAGCAATAACATTTACCAATAAAGCAGCAAGAGAAATGCGGGAACGAGTAAATGACATAGTGGGATACGGAGCAGAGCAGGTATGGGTTAGTACCTTCCATTCCATGTGCGTAAGGATACTCAGGAGATATGCCGACAGGATCGGCTATACCAATGAATTCGCAATTTATGATACAGACGATGAGAAGCGTGTCATAAAGGATATTATGAAGCAGTTCCAGATAGATCCAAAGAGATATCCGGAGAAAATGTTTATGGCCAAGATATCCGATGCAAAGGAAAAATACCTGAGTCCTGACGAGTTCGAGAGCGAACACGCAACGGAATTTGTCATGCGTAAGGTGGCAGACGTATACAGGGAATATCAGTCAAGGCTTAAGAGATATAATGCTATGGATTTTGATGACCTGATATTTAAGACCATCGAATTGTTTGAACATAATCCCGATGTGCTCTTTAATTACCAGGAACGTTTCAAGTACATAATGGTGGATGAGTATCAGGATACCAACCACACTCAGTTTCTGCTGGTGAAGCTTCTGGCTGCCAAGTACAAGAACCTTTGTGTAGTGGGTGATGATGATCAGTCTATATACAAATTCAGAGGTGCGAATATTACCAACATCCTGAATTTTGAGAATGAGTACCCTGACGCTAAGGTGGTAAAGCTTGAGCAGAATTACCGTTCCGTGGGCAATATCCTTAACGCGGCAAATGCAGTTATAAAGCACAACGAGGGCAGAAAGGACAAGGCTCTCTGGACTGACAAGCCTGAAGGAGACAAGTTGGAATTTGATGTGGCTGAGAATGAGTACGAGGAAGCTGAGAAGGTGGCATATCAGATACACAGGCTCTATTCTTCGGGAGTGGATTACAAGGACATTGCTATTCTCTACAGGACAAATGCCCAGTCCCGTATCATGGGTGAGAAGCTTGTCATGGCCAATATCCCTCACAAGGTTTACGGCGGTCAGAATTTCTATGACAGAAAGGAGATAAGAGACATCCTTTCTTATATGAAGGCAGTCAATAATCCGGATGACGATATTGCGGTAAAGAGAATTATAAATGTGCCAAGGCGGGGCATTGGGGACACAACAGTGGAGAAAGCGTCAGCATGGGCAGCAGAACACGAATGTAGTCTTATGGAGGCTCTCCGTCAGGCAAGGGAAATAGAAAGCCTCAAGAGGGCGGCGGTTAAGATAGGTACATTTGTAGAGCTTATGGATGGATTTCATGAGCTTATGTTGGAAAAAGAACCATTAGAGAGTATATTTGACCGCATAATGGAAGATACTGGATATGAAGAGGAGCTTATAGCTGAGCATACCGAGGAGTCTATGGGAAGACTGGAGAACCTTGACGATTTAAGAAATAAGGTCATCCAGTTCTCAGAAGAGCATGAGGGTAAGGATGACGCAGGAAGCCTTTCGGCATTTCTTGAGGAGGTGGCGTTGGTTGCGGATATCGATAGCATGAGCGAGGACGAAAGTACGGTGAAGCTTATGACTCTCCACAGTGCCAAGGGTCTGGAGTTCCCATATGTATTTATAATAGGTATGGAAGAGCGTATATTCCCAAGCGGGATTGCCATTGACTCAGATGATCCGGACAATCTTGAGGAGGAGCGGAGACTTTGCTATGTAGGAATAACAAGAGCCATGAAGAAGCTGTACTTAAGTGCGGCGAAATGCAGGATGATGCACGGCTCCCATAGTTATAATGAAGTATCACGGTTCATAAGGGAGATTCCACCTATGCTCTTTGAACACTCGGAGAGTGTATGGCGTGATGCAAGAAAGACGGCAAATCCATTTAAAAATTCCTACAGCAGCTTCGGCGGCGACAGGGATTTTGACCATGGATATGGTGGAAGTGGTAGTTACGGTGGTGCTGTTGGCTATGGTTCAGGGCGTGGCGGTGGAAGCAGTAGTTCAGGCAATGCCGGAGGTCATGACTCACGTCGTGCCGGAGCCGGTTCTTCTGGATACGGCAAGAAATATGGCAGCAATAATCCGTACAGTGCAGGAAAGCCAAGCTTTGGCAGGGAATTTGTTGTGCAGTCGGATACAGCCATAGATTACGCTGAGGGCGACAGGGTAAAGAGCATTAAGTTCGGACCCGGAACTGTAACCAGCCTTGTTAAGGGCGGCAAGGATTATGAGGTTACAGTGGACTTCGACAGATGTGGCGTCAGGAAGATGTTTGCATCATTTGCCAAGCTGAAGAAGATATAAAAGTATAAAGGATAGAACAAAAGAAAAATAAAAGTGTAAATTAATAAGCCAAGCTAAAAGACAAAACAAAAGTGCAATTAATAAGAGAACATAAAGGAAAAGATAAAATTAAAAAGATGTAAAAAATAATTTCATAGTATGGAAATGTATTTCCATGTATGTTATAATTTTGAAAAGTGGTCGGTGAGGTGTCCTGCACCTGCTGGCACAAAATAAGAAAGGGTGGTTATTAAACATGAAGAACAAAGATGTAATTTTAGTTCAGGGTGAGCAGACAGAAGAAAAGGCAAAAGGTGTTATATTCGTAATACTTGCCATTATTGGAGCAGTTGCTGCAGTAGCAGGTATCGCATATGCAGTTTATTCATATCTTACACCAGATTTCCTTGATGATTATGACGATGATTTCGATGACGATTTTGATGACGATTTCTTCGATGATGATGACGAGGAAGATGAGAAAGAAGAGAAGGCTGAGGAAGCTCCTGCAGAGCCGGCAACAGAAGAGTAATCTTTCTTAGAAACAAACAAAAAAGAATATTGAGCCAACTAAGCTGTAGAATGATGTAGCAATATTTGAGTCATGTTGCTAGGTCATACTGCAGCTTTTTTGTTATGGTAACGAGTCAAGTGCGACATGCTTGCATGATTGCATTTGACGACTGCTAATCAGCGGATAAAACTCGCAAAGCGTGTTTTATTGCTGATATAAAGACAGACTACGGAAGTTGATAGGCGAAATTGACTTGAAATAAAGGAGGTGAAAAATAGGTCATAGGAATTTGTAGGCGAAATTGACCTAAAAGAAAGAAGGTGTGAAACAAGTCATGGAAATTACTGGGAGAAGTTGACCTAAAATAAAGAAGGTGTGAAATAGGTCATGGAAATTACTTGGAGAAGTTGACCTAAAAGAAAGAAGGTGTGAAATAGGTCATGGAAATTACTGAGAGAAGTTGACCTAAAAGAAAGAAGGTGTGAAATAGGTCATGGAAATTACTTGGAGAAGTTGACCTAAAAGAAAGAATGTGTGAAACAAGTCATGGAAATTACTGAGAGAAGGTGACCTAAAAGAAAGAAGGTGTGAAACAAGTCATGGAAATTACTGAGAGAAATTGACCTAAAAGAAAGAATGTGTGAAATAGGTCATGGAAATTACTGAGAGAAATTGACCTAAAAGAAAGAATGTGTGAAATAGGTCAAGAAAATTGCTAAGAAAAGTTGACTTGAAATAATGTAGTCGAAAAACAGGTCACAAAATTCAACAGTAAAATGTGACCTAAAAGAAGGAGGGCGGAAAATAGGTCATACAGACAGACATAAAAACATGACCTAAAAAGAGAAAAGGAAAAACAAGTCATTGACACAGGGGAGGTGATTTAGAAGGGCGGAATACGAGAAAGGCATAGGCAAATCTGACCAACCAATTTCTTGATGAAAATGCTCCTGATCTGAAGTCTGAAATCTTTGAGACGGGCTATGGATTGATTTAGGCGCGGGAGCCGAGACCTGAACCCAGGTTCAAGAACTCTGTTCGCCCTGTGATAATTAAAGGCTTGAAAGCGGATAACAGGGTGCTAGGTGCCGGTGGCACCTGTCAAGCACCGACCGAGGCGGGAGCCGAGACCTGAACCCAGGTTCAAGTACTCTGTTCGCCTCGGTCAAAAATAAAAGCCGGGAACAATGTTCCCGGCTTTTATTTTTTCTAGTGCGGATAACAGGAGTTGAACCTGCACGTCTGTTGACACTAGAACCTAAATCTAGCGCGTCTGCCAATTCCGCCATATCCGCTTGATAAATAAAGAATATTCATGTAAAATATTCTGATAAAATTGTAAAAAAAATATCCCACGAATGGGATAGTCAAAGAAAACTTCCATACATAATCTATATAAAACATTTAATCAAGATAGAAGAGTGAGCCATCGGGGACTCGAACCCCGGACAACTTGATTAAAAGTCAAGTGCTCTACCGCCTGAGCTAATGGCCCGAATTATGATTTTGACTGGGCTAGCTGGATTCGAACCAGCGAATGCAGGAGTCAAAGTCCTGTGCCTTACCGCTTGGCGATAACCCAATAGTATCGCGTAAGCCTGCGATAAAGAAAAAGGTGGATAGAGGGACTCGAACCCTCGGCCTCCAGAGCCACAATCTGGCGCGCTAGCCAACTGCGCCATACCCACCATGTTTTTTAGGCTGTATTAACTTGAAAAAATCAAATTAAAAAAAATAAATGTGCCCGAAGGGATTCGAACCCCCGACCCACGGCTTAGAAGGCCGTTGCTCTATCCAGCTGAGCTACGGACACATTTAATATCTTCACCAAAGACAAATGCCATTTAGCGAAAATAAAGAGCGGGTGATGGGAATCGAACCCACGTATCTAGCTTGGAAGGCTAGTGTTCTACCATTGAACTACACCCGCATATTGCTTAACAGTGTTTAAATCTGCGTCGGGGTGACAGGATTCGAACCTGCGACCTCTTGATCCCAAATCAAGCGCTCTAGCCAAGCTGAGCCACACCCCGAAAGGTCTTTATCTCTGACGCAAGACCTATTATACGAAAATGCCCCTGCTTTGTCAACAACAAATTTCATTTTTTTTCAATTTTTTTTCGGAGCCCTAAAAAAACCCGGATTTACAGGCTTTTAAAGAACTCATTAACGGAAGCAGGACATTCTATCATCGGCAATTACATTTTAAAGAATTGTAAACTAAGAACACATCAAAGGCGCTTTTTTCTGAAAAATAATTTTATGATTCGTTAATAAATAAATAATACATAATAATAAAAGGGGGGAAGTTAATAAATTAAGGAATTAATTAACAAGAACCGGTCAGACTTTTTCTTTGACATTTTTAGAATGGATAGTATCAATTCAGGTTTTTCTTTGACATTTTTAGAAAGAATAGTATCAATTCAGGTACAAGTTTTTTTGACGCAGTATAATAATTGTGATAAAAATATATAGGACAATCATAGACACAAAAGATAGAGGACAGGAATCATGAGTAATTTTATTTTTAGTATTAATGCAACATTTCCAATATTTTTGGTTATCTTATTAGGATGGTTTCTGAAGCACATCGGACTTATTACAGATGAATTTGCCGAGGTGGCAAATAAATATGTGTTCAAGGTATCCCTTCCGGTGCTGCTGTTCAGAGATATTGCCACAACCTCCATATTAAAAGATATGAACATCCAGTTCGTGGCGTTTTGTTTTATTGCCACATTCATAATGTTCACCATATGTTACATATTTGCAAGGATATATTGTAAGGATAAGGATATGGTGGGAGCATTTGCCCAGGCGTCTGCCAGAGGAAGTGCAGCAGTCCTTGGAATTGCTTTCGTTGAAAATATATGTGGCAATTCAGGAATGGCACCACTCATGATCGTGTCAGCAGTGCCTTTGTTTAATATTTATTCGGTTGTCATACTTACCATGTGCGGAAGAGACAGCAAAAAAGGAAAAGAGGGTATAAAGAAGGCATTCTTTAATATATTGAAGAATCCCATCATAATAGGAATTGTTGCAGGTGTGCCATTTTCACTTTTATCTGTGAATATTCCGACTATTCCTATGAAAACTATAAATTATATAGCCCAGACCGCAACACCGGTGGCCTTGATCGCCATCGGTGCGGGCTTTAATACAAATGATGCACTTGCCAAGATAAAGCCGGCAATAGTAGCGTCGGTGATCAAGCTGGTGATACTGCCGGCAATTTTCCTGCCTCTTGCCATTATGTTTGGCTTCGATTCTTCGGAGATCATTGCCATACTCATAATGGTAGGCGCACCGACGACAATCACCTGCTATATTATGGCAAAGAACATGGAAAATGATGATGTGCTGTCTTCAAATGTAATTGTGCTCACCACCCTTCTTTCATCGGTGACACTTACATTGTGGGTATTTGTGCTTAAAAGTCTTGGGTATATTGGATGATTCTTAACGTGCATAGAAAATACGTTAAAAAGTTTATCGTAATTAAAAACTTACGTTAAACCTACTTAAATTGTTTTAAGATAAGTTGTTTTGTAAATAACAAGTAAAGTATCATAGGTGTTAATGGGACGGGTGTTGATAATATTTGCCGATTAATACCCGAACAGGAGGTTGAAATGATCAGAAGGAAGAATGTTGTGCTTATAGGTATGCCGGGCTGCGGCAAGAGTACCATAGGAGTTGTGCTTGCAAAGGTTGTGGGTGCCAGATTTATTGATGCGGATCTTCTCATTCAGGAGAGTCAGGGGATGCTGCTTAGGGATATAATCGCCAGGTACGGGGACGATGGCTTCCTTAAGATTGAAAATGATGTAAATAAGTCCATTGAGACTGAAAATGCAGTTATTGCCACCGGGGGAAGTGCAGTGTACTGCACCGGGGCAATGGAGAAGTACAGAGAAAATGATATCATCGTCTACATCAGGATTGAATATCAGGAGCTTGAAAAGCGGCTTGGTAATCTAAAAAGAAGAGGTGTGGTGCTTAAGGATGGTCAGACCTTAAAGGATCTGTATGATGAGCGTACTCCGCTTTATGAGAAATACGCACATATAATAGTAGACTCAGATAATATGAGCGTTGAGGAGCTGATGGATGCCATTTGTTCGGAACTGCATAAAATCGGAACAACTATATAGGCATAAAAGCAATCGGAGGTTCAGGCAAGATTTGTATCTGGAGTGCAGCATTGTAACACCATGTGCAGTTTTTGGTGCGGCATTGCCGTGGAACGCAGATATAAAACATTATTGTAAAATAAGCATATAGGCAGGGAGTTGAAAGCATGGAAGTATTTAAAGTTATAGGTTATATTTTATTACTGGTGGCAGGCTTTGTATTGCTGGTTAAAGGCGCAGATATATTCGTTGATGGAGCGTCGAAGATTGCGGTAAAATGTAATATCCCCCAGATGGTTGTAGGACTTACCATAGTTGCACTGGGAACCAGTGCTCCGGAGGCAGCGGTAAGTATCAAGGCAGCATTTGCCGGAGTGGCAGATATGACTGTGGGAAATGTAGTAGGAAGTAATATCTTAAATATCCTCCTTATCCTCGGTATGGCAGTGCTTTTTGCCCCTCTCCCTATAAAGAAGAATACTCTAAGGATAGACATACCGTTAGTTGTGGTTGTTACTCTGACCATGTTCTTCCTTGGGTATTTTGATGGAAAGCTAGGCAGGTTTGATGGTGTGATCATGTATGTAATGCTTATCGGCTTTATAACTTATCTTATCGTGACTGCTAAAAAAGGAGGCGCAGATGATGATTCCATTGTGATCACTGAGAAGGATAAGACCTGGAAGCTTATATTGTTTATACTGATCGGTGCAGCACTTATTGTTGCAGGCAGTGAGCTGACTGTAAGGTCTGCAAGCTTTATAGCAGGTAAGTTTGGAATGTCAGACAGACTTATAAGCCTTACTATTGTTGCATTCGGAACATCACTTCCCGAGCTGGTTACATCCTGTGTGGCAGCAAAGAAGGGACAGGCAGACATCGCAATAGGAAACATAGTGGGAAGCAACATCCTGAATATATTATTTGTTGCCGGAACCACAATGCTGATTTCACCGGTAGCATTTAATAAAGAGTTCCTTGTGGACAGCATGGTTGCGGTTTTAGCTGCAGTTATATTATTTGCATGCTGCGTGAGAGATAAGAAGCTTACCAAAAAAGAAGGTATATTCATGCTGGCAGCATATGCTGTGTACTTCGGATATATTATGGTCAAAAATTATGCTGTATAGCAGCGATGGACTGGAGTTCAATTGCAAGGAGGTATACGACATGGAACCGATAGATTATATTGTAGAAAGACTGGACGGAGATTATGCTTATCTTAGACGGACGGATAAGGAAGAGGCAGAGCTTAAATGTGTTGCAAGAGCCCTGCTTCCGGAGGAGATAAGAGAGGGCAGCATGCTCCATTATGAGATGCTTGAGTATAGCATGATTAATACAAGATAATAAAAAGATAAAAGTAAAAAGAGATAAAATATAAAAAGGAAAAATATATTGAATCAGATGAAATAAAGCGAACGGCAGTCGTCATATGGAAGTTTGTGTCAGGCACAGCTTCTGTATGGCGACTTTTTTGCTGCGTAAAAAGATGTCTGATGGTAACGAAGTCAAAAAGAAATTGTATAAAGAGGTTGACGGAAGAGGAATTCTTAAATATAATAGAGTATGCCAGTTTAACGCATAAAAGCGTTGAAGTTATAGAACTTTAAACGGACTTGACAAGGGGCTTTGTTTAATGGATCTGTGGCAGAATATTCAGAAAAAATGGGAGGGTATTATGATTCTCAAGATTATTATGCTTGTTGTATTCTTCGCCATAATGATAGGCGTAGGATTTTATTCAAGAAAGCAGGCAACAGATGTTAATGGTTTTGTGCTGGGAGGAAGGTCTGTAGGGCCGTGGCTTACTGCATTTGCGTATGGTACTTCTTATTTCTCAGCAGTAATATTTGTAGGCTATGCAGGACAGTTCGGGTGGAAGTATGGTATCGCGTCCACATGGATAGGTATAGGAAACGCAGTACTGGGTTCTCTTATTGCATGGGCGGTTCTTGGAAGAAGAACACGTCTTATCACCCAGAAGCTGGACTCAAGAACAATGCCTGAGTTCTTTGAGAGAAGATACAACAGCAGGTCTCTTAAGCTGGTATCATCTCTTATTATATTTGTGTTCCTTATTCCATATACAGCATCACTGTACAACGGTCTTTCAAGATTATTTGGAATGGCCTTCGAGATTGATTATAAGGTATGTGTTATCGCCATGGCAGTACTTACAGGTATATATGTAATTGTCGGTGGATACATGGCTACAGCCATCAACGACTTCATACAGGGTATCATAATGCTGTTTGGTATTGTGGTAGTTATTGCCGCAGTCCTTAAGAATTACGGCGGACTTACAGGTGCCCTTGATAAGCTTGCAAATGTAAATGACCCTGCGGTTTCATCAACACCGGGTGTATTTGCCTCATTCCTGGGACCGGATATCTTTAATCTTGTGTGTGTAGTAATCCTTACATCTCTGGGAACCTGGGGACTCCCACAGATGGTTCAGAAGTTCTATGCCATTAAGGATGAGAAGTCTATTAAGACAGGTACGGTTGTTTCAACTATATTTGCAGTTATAGTAGCCGGTGGATGTTACTTCTTAGGCGGTTTCGGAAGACTTACTGATACAGATGTGGCAGCAGAGGGATTTGATGCTATCATCCCACACCTTCTTGAGTGCCTGCCACCTATACTTATAGGACTTGTGGTAATACTGGTTCTTTCGGCTTCAATGTCAACACTTTCCTCACTGGTACTTACCTCGAGCTCAACACTTACTATTGACTTCATTAAAGGCACTATAGTGCCTAAGATGTCAGATAAGAAGCAGGTTCTTACCATGAGGATCATGCTGGTGGTATTTATTGCCATATCTGCTGTTATAGCCATAGTGCAGTACTCAAGTAAGATAACCTTCATCGCTCAGCTTATGGGCGTATCATGGGGAGCACTTGCAGGTGCATTCCTTGCACCATTCTTATACGGTCTCTACTGGAAGAAGACCACAGTTGGTGCGTGCTGGGCAAGCTTTATATGGGGCGCAGGAATAATGACACTTAACTTTATCAGCAATACATGGCATGTATTCTCATTCCCTGAACAGATACAGTCGCCTGTAAACTGTGGTGCACTTGCAATGGTTGGCGGACTTATCATAGTTCCGATCGTGAGCCTTATAACACCGAAGCCGGATCAGGAGATGGTGGAAGAAGCTTTCTCATGCTATGATGAGACAGTGACAGTCGCCCACAAGAAGGCACTGGATTAAGTGATCTGGTTAAGGAATATGACCGAAAAAAGGTATATTAAGAAAGAATATTTAAAAAGAATATGTTAAAAAGCGTATATTAAAAAAGCGTATTTTAAAAATGAAAATAAGAAATACATAATAAAGAAATAAGCAATAAAAAATAAGGGACTGTATAGGCTTAGCGGCACGCATTAGCGATGACTGCTGCAGACTATAAGTCCCTTATTTTTAGGTTTTTTGACTGGTATTTTATCACCTGTTTTATCAAAGACTATTGAATAATGTTTTCTATTATTGACCATAATTGATATAAGGTTTATAATAATAAACATTAAAATAAAAGAGGAATGCAAAAAATGAAAAAAGCAGTGTATAATATATTGCCTGAAACAGAAGATATATTGAAAACAATGGGAGAACAGATTAAATTGGCTAGATTAAGACGTGATTTGCCTGTTGAATTAGTGGCTGAACGTGCAGGAATCAGCAGATCCTCTCTATGGAAGGTTGAGTCGGGAAGTCCGGCTGTTGCTATTGGGATTTATGCTGCAGTTTTGCATGCATTAGGGGGGATGGACAAGGATATACTTCTTGTGGCGAAGGATGATGAAATGGGCAGGCAGATGCAGGATCTCAATTTACTGACAAAGAAGCGTGCTGCAAGGAGGAAAAAATAATGGCGGTAGATGAAAAAATCATATATGTATATGATAGCTTTTCTGAAGATGAACCATGTTTGATCGGAAGATTGTATGTTGGAGTTATAAAAGGGGGAGAAACATATTCCTTTGAATATGATGCTGGCTGGTTGACCAAGAATAAAATGAGAACCAGTCTTGACCCACAATTGCAACCGTTCATAGGACGGCAATTTCCAACAGGAAAAAATATTTTTGGTATGTTTGCAGATGCATCTCCAGACAGATGGGGACGCGTTCTTATGAACAAAAGAGAACGTATTCTGGCTAGAAGAGAGGGAAGAAAGCCAAAAAAATTGCATGACAGTGATTATCTGCTTGGGGTATATGACGAAACCAGAATGGGAGGCATTCGTTTCAAACTTGATCCCAATGGAGAATTTCTTTCTAACGACAGGGAAACTGCAACACCTCCATGGGCAAAACTCAGAACATTGGAAGAGGCTTCCAGAAATTTTGAAAATGATGAAAATGCAATTACAGACCAATGGCTTAATCAATTAATAAAGCCGGGATCTTCTTTGGGTGGAGCAAGACCCAAGGCGACGGTGATGGATACTGAGGGTGGCTTGTGGATAGCTAAATTCCCATCAAAGAATGATGAAAGTGATACTGGAGCATGGGAAAAAGTTGTCCATGATCTGGCAAGGCTGTGTGGGCTGGATGTTCCGAAATCTAAGCTGGAAAAATTTTCAAAACTTGGAAGTACCTTTCTCGTCAGACGCTTTGACAGAGATGGCGATAGAAGAATACATTTTGCTTCAGCAATGACATTACTTGGAAAAACAGATGGTGCTTCTGCTGAGGATGGGACAAGTTATCTGGATATTGTTTCATTTATTAAGGCATTTGGATCAAATCCAAAAGCTGATCTGATGGAATTATGGAAACGAGTTGTATTCAATATGGCAGTAACTAATACCGATGATCATCTTCGTAACCATGCGTTCCTGTTTGAGGGCAATGGGTGGAGGCTGTCGCCTCTGTATGATGTAAACCCCGTCCCATATGGAAATGAGTTATCCCTTTTAGTGGATGACCAGGATAACAGCATTTCAATGGAACTGGCGATTAATACTGCAAATCGTTTTGGCATTAGGCGGGATATTGCAAAAAAGGTGGCGGAGGAAATGCGGATAGTTGTCAGGGACAATTGGGAGAAGCTGGCAAAGGAATATGGTCTTTCGCATGGACAGATAGAATATATGCGCCCTGCATTTGATGCGTGTTATTAAGCGAAACTTAGTATATGACACGCAACGGGACAAAGGACGTGCCTATGTAATGGTCATGTAAAAATATAAATTCTTGAAACGCACCCATTATTATGGTAGTATTACTCGTGGGTAAGTGTCCCTGCAGGGAACACCCTTATATAAGAAGAAAACCACAGGATCGGAGGTTGAGTTCATGATCAAGCTTTATAAGACAGAGCAGAAGATAATATCGGAAATAGACAGCTATGAACCGGACGCATGGATCCAGCTTACCAAACCCACAGTGGAAGAGAGCCGCTTTATCGCAGAGAAATTCGACATTGATCTGGCAGATGTAAGAGCCGCCCTCGATGATGAGGAGAGCTCCCGTGTGGAGGTAGAGAAGAATTACACCCTCATACTTGTGGATATCCCATCTATAGAAATAAGAAATGACCGAGAGGCGTACACCACAATCCCTCTTGGTATCATATTGTTAGATCAGTACATAATCACTGTGTGTGCGGAAGAAACTCCGGTTCTGGAAGCATTTGTAGAGAGAAAGGTCAGAGATATCAGTACAAAGAAGCGGATGAGGCTCATGTACCAGATACTCTACAGGAACTGCATGACCTACCAGTATTACCTTCGAGTAATGGACAGACGGAGGATAATCATAGAGCAGAGAATCCAGGAAGAAACCGAGGATGCAGATCTCATAGATCTTCACGAACTGGAATCTAACCTTGTTTACTTCGCCACATCCCTCAGGGCAAATGGCGTAGTTCTTGATAAGCTTACAAGATACAGCAGTATAAAGCAGTATCCTGAGGACAGAGAGCTTCTCGATGATGTTGTTGTGGAGAACAAGCAGGCTATCGAGATGACAACTATCTACAGAGATATCATAAACGGTACAAGAGAGCTTATGACTACCGTAATCAATAACCGGCTTAATAATGTAATGAAGTTCCTTGCAGCTATTACCATCGTTATGGCAATACCGACTATTATTTCGGGTATATACGGAATGAATGTGAGTGCCAAGTGGATGCCCCTGGCAAATACGCCTTATGGATTTGAGATCGTGTGCGGCATCATTCTTTTGGCGAGTATACTTATTGCGTTGATATTAAAGAAGAAAAAGATGCTTAAGATGTGAGTGGTATGGATATATATTTTCCTGATTATTATAACAAATTCAGATGTCTCGCCGGGAGCTGTCCCGACACCTGCTGTGCAAAGTGGCAGATAGTCATAGATGACAGGACCCTCGCCAGATATGACAAAGTGGAGGAGCCCTTCAGGACGAGACTTAAAAATTCAATAGATCACAAAGAAAAGGTGTACCATCAGATAAATGACCGGTGCGCCTTCTTAAATGAAGAGGGATTGTGCGACATCCACGGTGATATAGGTTCTGAGTACCTGTGCAGAACCTGCAGGGTGTATCCAAGGCATATTGAGGAATTTGAAAATGTCCGTGAGAAATCCCTTGCTCTGTCCTGCCCCGAGGTGGCAAGGCTGCTTCTGTCCCATAATGGGAAGGTTACCTATCTCCATAAAGAAAATGATAGATCAGAAACCTATGAAGAATTTGACAATCTTCTGTATGGTATTTTGTGCGATATAAGGTCACTTATGGTGGATATTATCCAGAAGAGAGATCTGGATATCAGTACAAGATTTGCAATGGTGTTGTCTCTGGCTCATGACGTGTCAAGAAGACTTGTGGATAACAATCTCTTTGACATTGAAAATGTTGCTGAGAAGTACAGAAATATTTCCATCGGAAAATTTGAAGCAGAGATGAAAAGGCGTATCGGAGGAAGAAAGCCTCCGTACATGGGTGGTGGAAGCAGAAGCCGTAGACAAAGGGAGAAATATTACAATGGCATGAACACCGAGACTGCCATAAGACTTCTGGAGAGCCTTGATTATTTCGAAGTGTTAAATGATTACTGGCCGGATATGATAGAGGATTGTATAGAAGAGCTGGAGGACAACGGAGCATCTGCACGGACCGACATAAATACCATGGAGGGTATCCGGAACGAATGGGAGAATGAACGCTTTGATATAATGATGGAGCAGATCGCAATATATTTTATATACATATATTATGCCGGTGGAGTGTATGATGGCAGGACTTTAAATAAGCTTAAGGCGGCAATATATTCTACTCTGATCATTGCCATATTCATAAAGACAAAGTGGCTTGAAAGCAGGAGACTGGTGCTCAATCGTTGCGTGGAATATGCTTACAAATATTCAAGGGAGATAGAACACTCGGATGAAAATCTTGAGCTGATAGAAGAACTCATGAAGAAATATTCAACCATGGATATGGTGGCATTCGTATATGAGATACTCGGCAGATAAAACAAGGACTATTATGATAATAGCCGAAAAATCAGTAAAAAAATAAGAAAAAAGAAATATAACTTCAAGAATAAATTACAAAAATAAAAAGCACTTTGGGTATCAGAAAACGTGCCACCCTAAAGTTAGATCTGAAAATCTAATGACTAGAAGATGGTACAAACCGGTTCCCGGAAGTGCTTTTATTTTCTTACATTTTTTGAAGGTTATTCGTTGACGCTTGTTTTTTGAATACTGTTTTTGGACTGTCTGTGTCTTATTTAACCACAATACCGTTTACGGTTACTTCATCATTTATCTCAATGACTATACATTTTTTTCCGTCAATTTCCCTGGTTTCAATAAGATCGGTTCTGTCAGGATTTACCTTTATAACCACATCGGGGGTCTTGACCTCAAAGGCACGGGTATTTGCAAGGTTATTTGCATATAAGGTGACCTTAGGTGCCGGTGGCTCAGGGACAGAGGCGTCATTTGACACAGGCTTTACAGGAACCACGGTCTTTGCTGCATCTTCGAACTTCGTGTCAAAGTCCTCAAGCTTCTCATCAGGCACACCGCTTTCAGACAGCAGCCTCTTGATGGAGGTCTTAGAAAGGGTGAGAGGTTCAGGATTATCCTTCTGCTCGGTTATCATTTCATTAAGATTTTCATGAATGGCCTTTACAACCTCATAGTCGCAGTTATTCCCCAGGGTTTCGGTGATGATGGTCTGGAAAGTCTCCTTCTGGTTCTCAGCGGATACCGGGGCACCGGTGCCAAGGATGCCGTCTATGAAGCTGAAGTGAAGGTCCTCTGCGTTCTTGGTATAGTAAAGGACGTTGTGGATGTCTGTACTTCTGTCTATGAATGCGGGGAACAGGAAGCCTATGTCAGGCATGTCAACAATCCAGTCCCTTACTCTGTTGTGGAAGGTGTTGTCATTGTCGAAATAGCTTAGCCCCGCCTTGCTTAAGTTTACATGGCAGATGGAGCACATAATGTATTCATATACCTCGTCGGAAGCGTCATCCATGGTTATGCCGTCACTTGTCTTTCCGGGAATATCGTATCTGTCGTGTATGAGCAGGATCAGGTAGTTGCCGGTATAGTCATAGCTTTCGATAACCTTGTCATAAAATTCCTCCACAAGGGCAGGATCTCTTAACTCGGATTTTCTGAGCTTCATAAGAAAGCTCTGGGTTCCGTCATCAAACTCACTTTCGGTAGGAAATGGCATTGTAACCAGGTTCTTACCTATGGAGCCGGACAGATTTTTTTTGAAAATGTCAAAATATTTGAAGCTTTCCTCCTCAGGAAGAGAAAGAAAGGCTGAGTCTATATATGCTACCTTCTTACGGTCTCCGTCCACATAACATCCACAGATCTTACCTATGGAGCAGGTGGCAGGGGAGAAGCGGTGTCTTATTTCCAGTACGTCTTTTTTTGTCATCTGATATACCTCAATTCTTTTTAGTGTCCTTGCATCTTCAAGGAACTGTATGGTGAATTTAATAGTAAACGAATTCGGGGCAACTTTCAAGGATTGTGTCAAGTTTTCTATGAAAATTTGATATGTAGCTCCAGCCATTTGCCTATTCCTTATTTGACTCCCCTTTGTATATAAAGCAGTACAATAGCGAGGCTTTCGTAATGAGGTTTGCACTAGCTGCCTGCACCAAGCTCATGTTTGAACCCGTAGGGCGAGTTTGAGCGACTGCAGGCTTATAAGCGTGCGAAACGAATAGAAAATGAAGCGTGTACTGCGTTATATACAAGGGGGGGAATCCAATGTAAGTTATTTGAAAGTGGTTCGAAAGATACTGGAAAATTATTCATATATTAACTTCTGCTTCTTGTTTAAATTTCAAGGAAAAATATGTATAATAGACAAAGCGTTAAAGATTATTTAATAATTTGGTGGATTGTTTCTTAAAGCAGAGGTAGCCTATAATAAAGCTACCATGGTAAGACAGTGCAGCACGAAAGGGGTTTTATATGTACAACATATTAGTATGTGATGATGAAAGAGATATAACGGACGCGTTAAAGATCTACCTCACTACAGAGGGCTATAAGGTATATACAGCGTTTAACGGACAGGAAGCGGTTGATGTGGCTCTTAAGGAAGATATCCAGCTTGTGATAATGGATATAATGATGCCGATTATGGATGGCATGACAGCCATGACTAAGATCAGAGAGGAAAAGAATGTTCCTGTGATCATGCTTACAGCAAAGGGAGAGGATACAGACAAAATCCTGGGTCTCACTGTGGGAGCTGATGATTATGTGACAAAGCCGTTTAATCCTGTGGAGCTTATAGCCAGAGTCAAGTCTCAGATCAGAAGATACATGACACTTGGTGGAGGCAATATAGAGAAGGATTGTCTTAAGAATGGTGGCATAGAGCTGACAAACGCAACAAAGGAAGTTAGGCTTGACGGAGAGAAGGTTAATCTTACACCGACAGAATTTGATATCCTTAAGTTCCTTATGGAGCATGTGGGAAATGTTTATTCTCCGCGGGATATATATGAGGCTGTATGGCATGAAACACCTTATGGCTCTGAGAGTGCGGTAGCTGTACATATAAGACATTTGCGTGAAAAGATAGAGATAGATCCGGGTAATCCAAGGTATATAAAGGTTATCTGGGGACAGGGCTATAAGCTGGAGAAGCAGTAGGCTTGTGGCTTTTTTAGGAAAATAATGTAATGTGACAAAAAGAGGAGCAGACCAATATGGATGAAAGTAGTACCGGAGCTGAGGAGAAAAAGGTATCAGAAACAAGGAAACATTTGAACGATAAAAAGAATATACTGGCATATTTTGTTTTTGTACTGGCAGCGGCTTGTGCGGTGATGTCCGTGCTATTTGTGTATGTGTCATCCTATAACGGTGACAATTTCGATATAAGGTCGGAGGTGCGTGAATGGTCCTCAAGTGCTGAGAATCAGGTGCAGCAGATAGTGTATGACTTCTATGACTTTAAATATCAGGAGCTGGGCAACAAGTACTACATCATGGAGCTTAGAAACTCTCTTGGCAGTGATAGTGATCTGAAGGATACTCTCGATGCGGGTATGCTTGACTGTCGTGTGACTGTATGGGCAGAGGATCAGACAGGTGCTTTGACGGATCAGAACCCGGGGCTTGATAAGACTGTGCTATATAACACTATGGGAGATCATGAAGAGTACGACTATAGTTATACCAATACAGGAGAGATTACGGTTAAGCGTCTTGCATACAAGGGAAGATATGAAAGCTTTGAAGCAGCTGAAACGGCATATGCCCAGTCTGAATATTATAACGATGAGGCATATGGTTATAATATCTATCCGGTAGATATGGACGAGGATCTGTACGGTGACACCGGTTTTGACGAAGAGGGCTTTAATGTGACCGTATATAGTGGTGGTGATACTGATACTGCTGACACTGTTCCGACTACAGATGAAAGTACAAGTGAGCCATTGACGACAGAGGATGGAGATTTCGCAGAGGATATTAATACCGAGGTGGTACTGGAAGAGGAAAATGATATGACCAATTCCATAGACAGTACAGAGAGCTACAATGTGCTTGATCAGTATGAGCTTGAAATATATTATTTTGTTCCTATAAATATTCAGACAGAAACAGGACTCAATGTGGCTCCGGAAACCATGATAAGCAGCTCATATCCCTATTATATATCAAACACCGGAAGGTTTAATAAGATCAATAAGTTTAGTCTTGTGACAACACTTTTAAGTATAATATGTATGCTCATATCTGCGGTGGTTATAGTGTTAAGAACAGTAAGGTACAGCAGATACAGCAGAACCGGTGAAAGGATACCGGCAGAGATATATTACGCTGAGATGGCATGCGGTATATTTATAATCGCAGCAGCCTATAATTATATTGGAGATTACATTGGATGGTTTCACATATTGGCAACATGGCCGGCAAGGTACATCGTTACTCTTATTGCAGGCTTTGGTATAGCTGTGGCATTCATAGCATTTATATCCATGATGTCCCTGCAGCTTCTGGTGAAGAATTATTGTAACGGAGTGGTGGCTGAGCACTCTATAATCGTCAGACTGTTTAGCTGGATAAAGAAGCTGTTTAAGGCAATAGGACAGTTCCTTAGATATATAGGAGAACGTATAACCTTTATAACAAAGGCAATTCTGTTTTATGGAATCCTTACTGTGGCGGAGATAATCACTCTGGCTGTAATATGTAATGTGGTGTATGGTGCATGGGTGATCATAGCATTGTATGTAATAATAAAGCTCGTGGGGATAGTGATATTCATCACTTCGGCTGTGGAGCTGTATGAGCTTTATAAGGGCGGAATACTTTTAGCAGAAGGTGAAACTGATCACAGGATAAATACTAAATACATGTTCTGGCTGTTTAAGAAGCATGGTGAAAATCTCAACAAGATCCAGGACGGTATCGAAAATGCTGTTGAGGATAAGATGAAGAGCGAGAGGATGAAGACAGAGCTTATAACAAATGTATCTCATGACATCAAAACTCCGCTTACTTCCATTATTAATTACACAGATCTGCTGGATAAGCAGAATATACAGGATGAAACTGCCAGGGACTATATCAATGTCCTTAAGAGACAGTCCTTAAGGCTTAAAAAGCTCATTGAGGATCTGGTGGAAGCGTCTAAGGCATCTACAGGGAATCTGGAGGTGAACAAGGAGCTTATGGATGCAAATCTCCTGCTGAACCAGGCTGTTGCTGAGTATGATGACAGACTTGCGAAGTCGGGGCTTGAGCTTGTGGTGACTAATTCCGATACTCCGGCATATATAGTTGCCGACGGAAGACACCTGTGGAGAGTGTTTGACAATATGCTTGGAAATATCTGCAAATATGCCATGCCACACACCAGGGTTTATGTGGATGTGATAAAGACAGAAAAGAACGTGAAGATAACCTTTAAGAATATCTCAAGGGATAAGCTTAATATAAGTGCTGATGAGCTTATGGAGAGATTTGTCAGAGGAGATCAGTCAAGAAATACAGAGGGCAGCGGTCTGGGATTGTCTATAGCCAAGAGTCTGTGCGAGATCATGGACGGAAGGTTTAAGATCGATATAGACGGAGATCTGTATAAGGCCAGCGTTATCTTTAATGTGGAAACGGCTGACGAATCAGATATGATCTGATAGATGTAGGGAATATCATTTATTTCAATAATGGGCGGATTAAGTTGAAAAAAGTGTCAATATAGTCTGATTTGTTATTGACAACTTATTTGAGTTAGGCTATACTAACAAATGCAAAGGGTTAGTATAGCCTAACTTTTTGCGCTTGAAAATAATTTTCTTATAATCAAGGAGATGATGTTTTGGAAGCAACAATGCAGATCGCCGATGTGAACAAAGCATATAACGGAGAAGCTTCCGGTGAGTTTTTTCATACGGACAACAAAGTTCAGAGAGAGATAGTGATAGATAAGCTTAGAAAGATGGGATGTCGTATAACAAAGCAGAGATTACTGCTTCTTGATATCATCCTGGGGGAGGAGTGCTCGTCCTGTAAGGAGATATATTATAAGGCTTCCAGGATAGATAAGAAGATAGGCTCCGCAACAGTATACAGAATGGTCAATACACTGGAGGACATAGGTGCCATCAACAGGAAGAATATGTATAAGGTTGCCTGTGGCGCTGGGTGTGAGGTTGAGAATGCCTGTGTAATAGCATTTGACGATCAGTCGTTTATAGAGCTTTCAGCCAGTGAGTGGAGCAGGGTACTTAAGGCAGGACTTAAGTCCTTAGATTACATAGGCGGACAGAATATCACAAGCGTGGTCGTCCAGCCTTGCACATGTCATAAGGCATGTTGAAACTGTTAAAGTATTTATTAATCATAAAATGTAGCGTGCCCACTTTTGGGGGCACGTTGCTCTTTTGCTGTAATGATGTCTGAGACATCGTTACGCCGCAGCAATCCTTGTCGCAGGAGGACCAGGTGTTGAAGATACATTTGGAATGTTTACTGCTCTGTTGATCCGTTTTGTTATGCCGACAGCTCAGAGAAAATAAAAAAAATTAAAAAAGTTGTTGACACCCATAGGTGAGTATGGTATTATCCATATTGTTGTGAGTGACACAGAGCAAACAACACTGAAATGCGCGAGTGGCTCAGCGGTGGAGCACCTCCTTGCCAAGGAGGGGGTCGCGGGTTCGATCCCCGTCTCGCGCTCTTGAAAAAGGTATGAAGCAGCACAGAGGTGTGTTGCTTCTTTTTTTTACTTTTTCATGTAAAAACAGAGTAAAGATAAAGAAAAAACAGAAATATAGAAAGGGCTGACTGAGATGAAAGAGAAGCTAAAAAAGCTGCCTAAAACGGCAGGCTTTCAGTGTGTTATTATTGCATTAATACTTGATGTGATACTTGAAATTCTGGGCAGACATTCGGTATTGGATACCTTTCGATATATAGGGGCGCATCCGTTTATATATCTGTATAACTGCTCGATCATATTTTTTACTCTTACCCTGGCTTTGCTTATCCGTAAGCGGTTATTTGGTTATTGCTTCATAACAATAATATGGCTTGCCTTTGGAATAACGAACAGCGTGGTACTCGGTTTCAGAATTACACCATTTTCAGCTATAGATATCCTTATGACCAGAAGTACCCTCACCATTATAGATAAATATCTGACGGTGGGACAGATTGCTACTTTGGGTGTGGGGCTGTTTGCGGCTCTGGCGGTTATGATATTGCTTTTCATTAAGTCGCCTACAGTTACAGGAAATATATACAGGATAAGGACTACAATATTCATTGTAGCAACTTTCATATGCGTAATGCTGTTTACAAGACTTGCCATAAATACAAAAGCTATCTCTGATAACTTCGCCAATCTGGCTACTGCTTATGACCGGTATGGATTTGCATATTGCTTCTCCAACAGCGTGGTGGACGTGGGCATAAAGAAACCGGATGATTACAGTGAAGAGAAGATGGCTGAGATAGGTGAGATCCTTGATAATGCGGAAACCTCAAATGCACCGTTTGCCAGTCAGTCTCCAAATGTAATAATAATCCAGCTTGAGTCCTTCATGGATCCATCCCATGTTGTGGGGCTTAAGATGAACCAGGATCCGGTGCCTAATTTTACTAAGCTTAAGGCGGAATGTACTTCGGGATTTCTTTCAATGCCTGCCATTGGAGCGGGAACCGCAAATTCTGAGTTTGAACTTCTTACAGGCTTTAACGTGGATTATTTCGGTGCGGGAGAGTATCCTTACAAGACTGTTCTCGGATATACAAGCTGTGAGAGTCTTGCAACTGAATTTAAGAACATGGGTTACAGTACACACGCCATCCATAATCATGATGGTACATTCTATGACAGATATAATGTGTACTCGTACTTGGGCTTTGATACATTTACCCCGAAGGAATATATATATGGCATAACACATACACCGAAGTACTGGGAGAAGGATGACGTGCTCCCGGGAGAGATATTCAAGGCTATGAACAGTACTGATGAGAGAGACTTTGTGTTTACTGTCAGCGTGCAGGGACACGGAAAGTATCCTACTACTATCGATCGGGAGAATTATGATTATCCTATAGATGTTAAGACAGGAACCGGTGATGAGATCCTTGATACCCAGTGGACATATTATTGCAATATGCTTCATGAAATGGACGAGCAGATCGGAAGACTTATAGACAGACTTAAAGAGTTCGATGAACCGGTGGTTGTAGTTATGTATGGTGACCATCTTCCGGGATTTGAATTTACAAATGACTCTGTTGACAACGGAGACCTTTACCAGACAGAGTACTTTATCTGGAGCAATATGGACAATTTCCCTGTGGAGGACGAGGATCTTCAGGCATATCAGCTTGGCACAAAGCTTTTTGATATGATCGGTTTCCCTAAGGCAACCCTCCAGAAGTTCCACAGCCTGTATAGGATAGGCGATGAGGGCTATGATGATATCCTTAAGAATATTGAGTATGACATGCTCTACGGAGACAGATATCTCTTCCCTGCCGGATGGCCTTACGGGACAAATGTAATGACCTATGGAATACAGAAGATAGAGATAACCGGAATCGAACCGGGAACCTACACTTATGTGCCGGAAAGTGACGGTGGTGATGATGGGGAAGCCGACGCGGCGGATCCGGAGACGTTGACAGGTTTCTATATCCATGGCAGGAACTTTAACGAGTTCAGTTATGTATGGATAAATAACGGATATAAGAGCAATACCATTTATATTGACAGGAATACGCTGTTCTATCCGGGGGATGATATCAATCCGGGCATGAAGGTGTATGTGGCACAGGTCGGCTCGGACAGTGTGGATATCGGAAGAACCGACGGATACCTGTATGAAGGGGATGGTGAGGATACCACAGACAGTACAGAGGAAGATACGGTGAATGCAGACTAAACATTTTTATGTGAAGGATTATTTGGATCGGACTGAAGATGTCAATAAAAATATTCATTAACAGAAAACGAAAAAAGACAGGTAAATTTGTATAATAATTACCTTGACAATGAAATTCATATTTGCTAGTCTAATTTCATGTATTTTTTACGAATATAGTCGCCTGAAGTCATTCGGGCGGCTTATAAAATTATAAGGAAAGAGAGAAAAGAAATGGGTAAGATTATAGGCGAAGGAATTACATTTGATGACGTCCTCTTAGTACCTGCATATTCAGAGGTGCTCCCTAATGACGTTGACTTGACAACAAACTTGACACAGAAGATTAAATTACAGATTCCGCTTATGAGTGCCGGTATGGATACAGTTACTGAGCACAGAATGGCTATTGCCATGGCTCGTCAGGGTGGTATAGGAGTAATTCATAAGAATATGTCCATAGAGCAGCAGGCTGAAGAAGTAGACAAGGTTAAGCGTTCAGAGAACGGTGTAATTTCAGATCCATTTTACCTTTCTCCGGAACATACATTAGCAGATGCTAATGCGCTTATGGCTAAGTTCAGAATCTCAGGTGTACCTATCACTGAGAACGGCAAGCTTGTGGGCATTATCACAAACAGAGATCTTAAGTTTGAAGAGGATTATTCGAAGAAGATTAAGGAGTCAATGACAGCAGAAGGTCTTGTTACAGCAAGGGAGGGCATTACACTTGATGAGGCAAGAAAGATTCTCGGCAAGGCACGTAAGGAGAAGCTTCCTATCGTTGACGATGAGTTCAGATTAAAGGGTCTTATTACAATTAAGGATATTGAGAAACAGATCAAGTATCCGCATTCTGCAAAGGATTCACAGGGAAGACTTCTCTGTGCAGCAGCTGTAGGATGTACGGCTAATATTCTTGACAGAGTAGCAGAGCTTGTTTCAAGCAAGGTTGATGCTATCGTTATAGATACAGCACATGGTCATTCGGCAAATGTACTCCGTACCTTCAAGATGGTTAAGGAGAAGTATCCTGATCTTCAGGTTATCGCAGGAAATGTTGCAACCAAGTCGGGTGCACAGGCAATGATAGACATGGGCGTAGATGCAGTTAAGATCGGTATCGGACCTGGTTCAATCTGTACAACAAGAGTTGTTGCAGGTATCGGTGTCCCACAGATCACAGCTATTATGCAGGCCTATGACGCAGCTAAGAATGCAGGTATCCCTGTTATTGCTGATGGTGGTATCAAGTATTCAGGCGATATCACAAAGGCTCTTGCAGCCGGTGCGAATGTCTGCATGATGGGCAGCTTGTTTGCAGGTACAGATGAAGCACCAGGTGATTTCGAACTTTATCAGGGACGTAAGTACAAGGTATACAGAGGCATGGGAAGCCTTGCAGCAATGGAGAACGGAAGCAAGGACAGATACTTCCAGGAGAATGCCAAGAAGCTTGTTCCTGAAGGTGTTGAAGGAAGAGTTGCATACAAGGGTTCACTTGAGGATACAGTATTCCAGCTTATCGGCGGTTTACGTTCAGGTATGGGTTACTGCGGTGCCGAGAACATTGAGGCTCTTCATGATAAGGCAGAGTTCGTTAAGATCTCAGCAGCTTCACTTAAGGAGAGTCATCCACATGACATCCATATCACTAAGGAAGCTCCAAACTACAGCGTAGAGTAATCAATGGCAGGCTGGTCCATAAGGATCTGTCAGTATATCGAAATATAAAAGTGATATCAGGACGGCAGGACATTTAATGTAATGTCTTGCCGTCCTTTGATTATTGTAATTTATAGTAATGATGTCGGTGACATCGTTACGCCTTATTATAACGAGAGGGGATAAAAGTATGATCAACGCAGCAGCTTACACACCGGACATGTATGCCACGTTCTGGGCATTGATACCACCGGTGGTTGCCATTGTGCTGGCACTTATTACTAAGGAAGTGTACAGCTCATTGTTTATTGGTATTGTGATAGGAGGAGTTTTTTATTCAAATTTCCGGTTTGAGGAAACAGTAAATCATGTATTCCAGGATGGATTTGTAGGGGTGCTTACAGATGGTGGAAATGTGGGAATAATCATTTTCCTTGTAATTCTTGGAACTATGGTTGCAATGATGAACAGGGCGGGAGGCTCTGCCGCGTTCGGACGATGGGCATCAGTCCACATCAAGACCAGGATAGGTGCACAGCTTGCAACCCTGGTACTTGGCGTCCTTATCTTCATTGATGACTATTTCAACTGCCTTACAGTAGGTAGTGTTATGAGACCGGTAACCGACAAACATCAGGTTTCGAGAGCCAAGCTGGCATACCTTATTGATGCCACTGCGGCACCTGTATGTATTATTGCACCGGTATCATCCTGGGCAGCAGCAGTTACGGGATTTGTAAAGGATGAGGATGGCTTCGGACTGTTCCTTAAGGCAATTCCGTATAACTACTACGCACTCTTTACAATAATTGCAATGATAATCCTTATTGTATTTAAGATCGACTTCGGACCTATGAAGATACATGAGGCAAATGCCATGAAGGGAGATCTGTTCACAACACCTGACAGACCTTATGAGAATGCTGAGAGTGGAAAAGAGAAGGGTGACGGTAAGGTTATTGATCTGGTGTTCCCTATAGTTGTTCTTATAATCGCTTGTATAATCGGAATGATATATACAGGAGGCTTCTTCAGTGGAGCGAGCTTCATAGAGGCGTTTTCAGACAGTGTTGCTTCAGTGGGACTTATGTACGGAAGCTTCTTTGCATTTGCGATCACTGTTATATTCTATATGATCAGACGCTCAATGAAGTTTTCTGAGGCAATGGGATGTCTTCCTGAGGGCTTCAAGGCAATGGTTCCTGCCATTCTGATACTTACTATGGCATGGACTCTTAAGGCTATGACAGACAGCCTTGGTGCCAAGGAATATGTCAAGGCAGTCGTAGGTGGTATGCCGGATTCATTTGCAACATTTATTCCTGCAATAATATTCCTTATTGCATGTTTCCTTGCATTTGCCACAGGAACATCATGGGGAACCTTCGGTATCCTTATCCCTATCGTTGTAAATGTATTCCAGGGAACAGATCACACAATGATGGTAATTGCTATCTCGGCATGTATGGCAGGTGCAGTATGCGGAGATCACTGCTCACCTATTTCGGATACAACCATCATGGCTTCGGCGGGAGCACAGTGTAACCATCTGAATCATGTATCCACACAGCTTCCGTATGCTCTTACAGTGGCGGTTATATCCTGTCTGACATATATTGTGGCAGGCTTCGCGAAGAATCCGTTTGTACCGTTTGCAGCAGGACTCGCTATGATGTGCCTGGTATTCTATATCATAAAAAGACTGTCAGTTAAGAAGGCAGCAAGGGTTGAGGACATTTAAATATATCAGTAAAATAACATATATTGCACAAATCGAGTAGGAGAAGCCTACTCGATTTTGCGTAATGAGCCCTTTGCTCGGTTTAAGGACATATAAGGAGAAACAAAATGCGTATATACATGGCACCTATGGAGGGCATAACAGGCTATATATACAGAACTACATACGACAGATATTTTTCCGGAGTGGACAAATATTTTACACCCTTTATAGTTCCGGCTATAGGCAGACCTTTGCGAGGCAGGGAGCTGAAGGACATTCTCCCGGGGAATAACAATGGCATGAATGTGATACCGCAGCTCCTGACAAATGACAGTGAGGCATTTCTCAAGACAGCGCGATTTCTTAAGGACTATGGCTATGATGAGGTAAATCTTAATCTTGGATGCCCTTCCGGTACAGTGGTGAGCAAGAACCGGGGTTCGGGACAGCTTTATGATACAGATAAGCTGGACAGATTTCTCTATGAGATATTTGCCGCAGATGTTGTAAAGATCTCCATAAAGACAAGAGTGGGAAAGGACAGCCACAGCGAGTGGCAGGACATTCTTGACATATATAATAAATATCCCATCACAGAGCTGATAGTCCATCCAAGGATACAAAAGGAATATTACAAGGGCAGGGCGGCAGTGGAGGATTACCTGTATGCACAGGAGAATTATCCGGGAAAGCTGTGCTATAATGGGGATATAAATTCTGTAGAAGATTATCACCGGCTGGCTGATGCGTTAGGGACTCAAATTGCGGATGAACATACTAATGATAGAAGCAATACAGTGGATATAAGTAATGTTGTGAATAAAGCTTCGAATGATAAAGAATTAGTAGTAATGCTTGGACGAGGCTTGATCGCGGATCCGTATCTTCCGCGAAGACTTAAAAAGGCGGAGGAGTTAAGGAAAGAAAAAAAGTTTAGCTCGGAAGGGGCGCTAAAGGCGGAGAATATATTGACTTCAGGAAAAGTAGTTAAAGACGTAAAAATATTAAAGGATTTTCATGATGAACTTTATGACAGGTATTGTTCGGAGCTTGGGGCAGGAAATACTTCATTCAAGATGAAGGAACTCTGGGCATATATGGGAAAGCTTTTTGATGAAGGTGATAGCAGCCGTAAAGCATTAAAGAAGATAATGAAAGCCGGGAATGAAAATGAGTACAGAGCTGCAGTGAACGCTTTATTTGATATAAAAGAAAAGCACGCTGGTATTTAGTGAGATGTGAAGATCGATAGAGCTTGTGTCAAGTTTTCTATGAAAACTTGACATGCAGCGTCAGCCCTTTGCCGAAGGCAAATTTTAAATGGGCTGATGTTCAAAGATTGTGTCAAGTTTTCTATGAAAACTTGACATGTAGCGTCAGCCCTCGCCGTAGGCGATTTATTATGGGCTGATGTTCAAAATGCGGGGGGTAAATTATGAAGATTTCAATAGCACATACCATCAGAAATTATAATAAGAAAAATCTCCTTCCGGACATAATTGCCGGAATAATAATTGCGGCAGTTTCCATACCTATATCCATGGGATATGCCCAGATAGCGGGTTTGCCGGCGGTATACGGACTGTATGGTTCCGTGTTCCCAATATTGATATTTGCACTGTTTTCAACATCACCACAGTTCATATTCGGTGTGGATGCGGCACCGGCAGCTTTGGTAGGGGCAGCACTCCTCACCATGGGTGTTGAGGCAGGAAGTGAGCAGGCTATGGAGATAGTGCCAATAATCACCTTCTTTACAGCATTTTGGCTTATCCTGTTCTTTGTATTTAAAGCAGGTAAACTGGTGAATTACATATCCACACCGGTTATGGGCGGATTCATATCAGGAATATGCTGCACCATAATCCTTATGCAGGTGCCGAAGCTGTTTGGCGGTACGGCGGGAACAGGTGAGGGCGTAGAGCTTGTGATACATATAGTTAAGTCATTAAGAAATATAAACGTAGTTTCCCTTATTCTCGGCTGCGTGGCTCTTGTGATACTTATAGTTTCCAAAAAGCTTATGCCGAAATTCCCTATGGCTATAGTTATAATGATTGCGGGGGCGGTAATGTCAAAGCTGCTATCCTTAGGGGAGTATGGTGTTACAATGTTAGCTGCCGTGGAGCCCGGGGCACCACACCTGGTTATGCCACAGATATATTCCTATAACGTGACAAATATTATCGGTGTGAGCCTTACGGTTGCCGTGGTTATCATGGCGGAAACATTGCTGGCAGAGAATTCATTTGCCCAGAAGAACGGATACAGACTTAACGATAACCAGGAGATACTGGCGTTTGCCCTTGGAAATCTGGCAGGAGCGTTTACAGGCTGCTGTCCTATAAACGGCTCTGTATCAAGAACCACCATGAGCGAGCAGTATGGTGGGAAGACACAGCTTACAAGTATAATTGCCGGATTTGCCATGTTGATGTTATTGCTGTTCGGAACAGGCTTCATAGGGTACCTTCCTGTGCCTGTACTTACTGCAATAGTGATCTCAGCCCTTATGAGTGCAGTGGAGTTTCATCTTGCGGTGAGACTCTTTAAGGTGAACAAGGCAGAATTTTATATATTTGTGGGAGCATTTGCAGGGGTACTGCTGCTGGGTACCATCTACGGAGTTGTCATTGGCATTATTCTTTCGTTTGTAAATGTTATTAAGCTGGCGGCAGATCCTCCAAGATGCTTCTTAGGTGTATTGCCGGGAAATGATACATTTGTGGATATATCCAGGTTTAAGCATATATATCCTATCAGAAACGTAGTAGTATACAGGTTCAGCAGTAACCTGTTCTTCGCGAATATTGCTATATTTCAGAAGGACATAGAGGACGGAATAAAGAAAGACACAAAGGCTGTGATACTTGATGCGTCAGGAATAGGCAGCATAGATGTGACGGCGGCAGAACGCCTTGATATCATATACAGAAAACTGAAGAGTAAGGGGATAAAGTTCTACATGACTGAGCATATCACAGATGTGAACAGACAGCTCAGAAAATATGGACTGACAGATATGTTCGAGGATGGGGCGGTGAGAAAGACACTGGTGATCGCTCTGAAGGATCTGGGAATAGAGCCTCCATATCCAGTAGAAGGAAACCACAGCACCAATCATTCACTGGTTCGAAGGAGAGTGGAGAACAGCGTAGAGGAATATGTATGGGCATATGGTGACGAGGCTTTTAGTGCCATAGAAAGCCAGATAGAAAAGGAAATAGAGAAGCTTAAGCTTACAAAGGATTTTGACAGCCTTATAAGCGGTAACTGGAACGAGCTGGCTACAATTGATGAGGAAGAGTGGCTGGAACATCTGGAGGCACATATCGCAGAAATCGGAAGAATATCAGGAGAGGATGAGGAGAATATTGCCAGAAGGATTGAGAACCGTCGTAAGAAGATCCACGATAAGCTTAAGGCAGATCATCCGGAACTCCTTGAACGAATGGAGCAACGCCATAAAAACTTTGATGAACAGTTAAAGAAACACCACCCGGAGGTTTACGAGAAGCTCAAAGAGTTGATGAAAAATATAGATGTACAGTAAATGTAAGCTGAGTGCGTAATAGACATATGCTGTATAGATGGCATAAACAGAAAAATGAGCGTGTATTCAATTATATTATATTCACGGTAATGGACACTTGACAATATCAACCACCTGGACTATAATTTATGGGTAATTTTGACAGAATATATAAGGCAATGACGGAGACAAGTAATATCAGTTATCGCTTACAGCGAGCCGGAGATGGTGTAAGTCCGGCAGAGTGAATTGATACGAATAACACTCTAACAGCCGTGAACTGAAATCTGTGATCAGAGAGTAGGGGAGCCGTTGCTGTGCGTTAAGCAGCATATTAAGGGACCGGAGAGAGATCAGACCGAGAAGCTATAGTGATCGGTGGCATTTTAATATGCATTTGAATTCCCGGTAATGCAGGTGGCACCGCGGACAGTAGAGAGCTTATGTTCGTCCTGAATATTCGCAATATGAGTATTCAGGATAAACATAAGCTCTTTAATTTTTTAATAACAGAAAAAATCAGGAGGAAAGCAATGACAATCAAAAACATTTATCGTGACAGAGTATTAAATGAGATCACAGAAGCAGATGTAACGTCAACAGTCAGAGTTGCCGGATGGGTAGAGAATATCCGTGACCACGGTGGAGTTTCGTTTATCGATCTTCGTGACATGTATGGTGTGCTTCAGGTAGTTATGCGTGATACATCACTTCTTGACGGCATCACAAAGGAAGACTGTATATCAATAGAAGGTGTTATAGAACACAGAGACGAGGAGACATACAATCCTAAGATTCCTACAGGAACAATAGAGCTTGAGGCTCATAAGGTTGATATCCTCGGAAAGGTGTATAAGCAGATTCCGTTTGAGATCATGACATCCAAGGAGACAAGAGAGGATGTAAGATTAAAGTACAGATATCTTGACCTGAGAAATAAAAAGGTAAAGGATAACATGATATTCAGAAGTCAGGTTATAAGCTACCTTCGTTCAAAGATGACAGAGATGGGCTTCATGGAGATCCAGACCCCTATCCTTTGCGCATCATCACCTGAGGGAGCAAGAGATTATATCGTTCCATCAAGAAAGTTTAAGGGCAAGTTCTACGCACTTCCGCAGGCACCACAGCAGTATAAGCAGTTACTTATGGTGGCCGGATTTGACAAATATTTCCAGATCGCTCCTTGCTTCAGAGACGAGGATGCAAGAGCAGACCGTTCACCTGGAGAGTTTTATCAGCTTGACTTTGAGATGAGCTTTGCTACCCAGGAGGATGTATTTAAGGTAGGAGAAGAAGTTCTCTCAGCGACATTTGAGAAATTTGCACCTGAAGGTGCAGTTGTAACACAGGCTCCATACCCTATCATCAGCTACAAGCAGGCTATGCTTGAGTTCGGTACAGATAAGCCTGACCTCAGAAACCCACTTAGAATAATCGATCTTACGGATTTCTTCCAGAGATGTACATTCAAGCCATTCCACGGCAAGACCGTAAGGGCTATAAATGTTCATGCAAAGCTTTCAAAGGGACAGCACGAGAAGCTTCTTAAGTATGCACAGAGCATAGGCATGGGCGGACTCGGATACCTTGAGGTTCTTGAAGACGGAAGCTATAAGGGACCTATCGACAAGTTCATCCCGGATGACATGAAGTCAGAGATCGCTGATACAGCTAAGCTTTCAGCAGGAGATACAATATTCTTTATCGCAGATGTAGAGGAGCTTGCAGCATCATTTGCAGGTCAGCTTCGTACAGAGATTGGTAACAGACTTGATCTTCTTGAGAAAAATGCCTTCAGATTTTGTTATATTAACGATTTCCCAATGTATGAGTACGACAAGGAAGAGAAGAAGATTATATTCACCCATAATCCATTCTCAATGCCACAGGGGGGCCTTGAGGCACTTAATACAAAGGATCCTCTTGATATACTTGCTTACCAGTATGATATCGTATGTAATGGTATTGAGCTTTCATCAGGTGCCGTAAGAAACCATGACATGCAGATTATGGTTAAGGCATTTGAAATAGCAGGCTATACAGAGGAAGATCTTAAGACAAAGTTCGGCGCACTGTACAATGCATTCCAGTTCGGAGCCCCACCACATGCAGGTATGGCACCGGGCGTAGACCGTATGATAATGCTCTTAAGAAATGAAGAGAATATTCGTGAGATCATCCCATTCCCTATGAACGGAAATGCCCAGGATCTTATGTGCGGTGCACCTGGGGAGGTTACAGAGCAGCAGCTTCGAGAGGTTCATATTAAGGTAAGACAGTAACTAAAATGTATTATAAATTTTGATATGTAAAAGGTGGCAAGAGGAAATGAAGAGAATTATAAGCATAAAATCAGTGTCACTTTGCCTGGTGATGTGTGTGGCAGCATTTTCATTTGCCGGCTGCAGTTCTGAGGATGAGGACAAGCCGGGCGGAAATAATGTAAAGGTTGCCAGTGAGGATAATACAGAAGCAACAGACACTGAAGCAGGAGAGTATCAGCAGGGAGATATAGAATATACTTCCGGAGATAAATGGCAGCTAAGCAGTACCTATGCCGATACCATGATATTTGATGATTCAGAGAACCATGAGCAGTGCAATATAACTGTTACTGCCACAGAAACCACCTATCTCAAGAAGCTTGAGAAGGAATATATTGCCTCTATGGAGGATACTTACGGTACAGATTATGTATCTGCAAATAAAAAGTTTGGGGAGTTTTCTTATGATGTATATTCGTATACAGGTAAGAATAAGAAAGATACCAGGTATGGCTACGATATATATATACACATAGATGAGAACCGGGTTATATATATAGAAAATGTATATGATATGTCAAGAGAGAAAGCTTCCGGTGACGTATTTGAACTGCTTAATACGGTAAGGACCATTGCAGAAGATACCCAGGCTGTTTCAGAGGAGTAGACTGTAGCAGTATCGGACAGATATAAAAACTTAATATAGAAAAATAGAACGTAAAGAAAAACCTTCAGTTGAATTAAATATGGGTATCAACTGAAGGTTTTTTAGTATTACAGAAAAATGAACCGGATTAAAATTATATTCTGAAGCCTATCCTCAAACCATTGCCGGTAGGAAGCTTAAGCTTTTCTAACATGATCTCTCCGTTGTTTCTGGTTATTATATAGTTAAGGTTTGAAAGCCCTATTCCATGCTGGGGTTTGTTGAATACCTTTGTAGTAAATCCCGGCTTGAAGAGCTTATCCATAAAGTTATCAGGAAGAGGATTACATGGGTTCGACACTGAGAATTCCACCTTGCCGTCCCGGTGTTTTATTACGATATCAATGTTATAATTCTGACCGTCCGGTAGTGCAGGCATAGCACCCACAGCCTCCATTGCATTATCAATCAGAATTCCGGCGCATCGTGATAATTCATACTCGGGAAGAGTACTGGTGAGATTCTGTGACATCGGATTTATATTTATTGTAATTCCCTCTTTTTCTGCCGCTTTCTGCTTGCTGAACAGCATTGCTGCAAATATCTTCATGTTGATCTTAAGCAGCTTGGAACTTTCAATATCCACGGACATGCTCGAATATCCTTCATTGATGGCATATGCCAGCTCGTCATATGTTTTGTACAGACATGGCAGAGCCTTTATATTCTGCAGCTTGTTATCATAATCGTGCTGACGTCTTATTACATCTTTGATCAGGTCTTCAATAATAGGCTGATACTGTATGTAGCTGTCGAGCTTGCTGTTTTCCTCGATGATCGTTTGGTTTTGCTTGGCCAAGAATATAGACATTGTGGCAAAAACAAGGAGAATTACAACCATATATGGAAGTATTTTTATATTCATCAACGGAAATGATTTGGACATGACTATATCCCCGGTAACTATCAGATAAACAAGCAATACGGAAGACTTTACCATCATGTTGCTGTTGCACAGTTTGTCAAATAATTTTTTGACAGGAAGTACCAGTACAATTATCAAGGATAATAATGCTATAATTCCCAGACCTAACGCCTGTGTTTTATAATTATCAAGGGAAGCTGTTGCTATAGCCACAGGCATTACAGCCATGGCTGCGTTTTCTGCAATATCAAGGTAGACATTATAGATGGCGGTCAACATAAGACCATTTAACGGTGTCAGTCTGAAGCAGATTATCTGAAGTAATACGGATATGCAGTAACCCAGTAACCAACCGGTTAGTTCGTTAGGTATAAGACCACATAAAGGTGGGATAAAAATGGAAGCCAGCCATACGAGAAATATTGGGAGCTTTTTCTTTCCCTTGATACCAGACAGTCCTGAAAAAATTATGAGCATAATGGTTGCTTCGCCGACACAGCCGGGAAGACTACCTAATATGTCTTTTATCATTGAATGCCTCCCTTATTTCCGAAATATACACCCTTCCCATGGGAAGAGATATAACATTACCGTTTTCTATTGCATCAGTATGGCACATTCTTGTGGTATAGTCAACATTTGTCACATGATTGAGGTTGACAATATAACACTTGTGACACCTGAGCATGTATCCCGGAAGTGTAGGCATCAGGCGGCTGAGTCGCCATGTACTTGAGGATATGCAATCATCCTCGGTTTTTATCTTTATTACACCTTTTATGGAAGAAATATATACTATTTTGTTAGGGTCTATTGGAACTGCTATACCATTTTCCGTCCTGAGGATTATGTTGTCATTTTTCTTTGTGTTTTGTCTTGCCAGGGAATCAATAGTATCCATGAGAAGGCTTTCGTCCACAGGCTTTGGTATGAAAGAGTAGCAATGGACATCATTCACAGCCTCGTATATTCTTGACTCATAGGATGTTATGAATATAACAGGGGTATTAGTATATTTTGTCAGTTCTTTTATGTGTACACCAAGGGACACACCATCTGGATCGTCTTCGGTGTCTGTCAGCATTATATCCAGGACAAATATATCTATATATGCCGCAGTGTCTATTATATTCATGGCTTCTTTGTATGTACCTGATGTAGTTACAGATATATCAGGAAAATTGTCTTCGATCAGCACCTTTAGATATTTCAGTTGGATAGGATCATCCTCAACTAGTAAAAGTCTCATATTCTTTCTCTCTCTATTGAAAAGCGGTCCATTAAAAATTTGGCTTTTGTTATAGCACCTCTTATTACGGATGCCTTCCCCTCACTAAGGGAACAGGTATACCGATAAGGATATGCCCAAATATACGATGATTATATCATTTATAACATTGTTTTAAAAGGACAATCCGGAGAGAAACTAAAAAAATTTCGAAAAGGATCGAAAAAAGTTACAAAAAAAAACAAACGGAATATTTACAAACAATAATCCATATGAGAAAATAACGTCAGAACATAAAGTGACATAAATAGAACTGTTATACATTGGATAAAGGGGAAAAAGACATAAAAATATGGATATTAATGCGACATTGTGTAACAAAATAGTTGATAATATGATGAAATATGTCGAAAACGACAAGGAAACACAAAAGGAGAAGCTTAATTATTATATCAGGGTTATTATGGACGGTGTGGGGAATTTTGCGATAATGCTTCTGGTGTTCCTGCTATCAGGCTTTGGTATAGAATATATTGCCTGTTATATAGCATTAAGTGTTACAAGAACATTCCTTGGAGGTTTTCACTTAAAGACAGGTGATCAGTGCCTCATGATGACCTTTGGGGTGTTTTATGTATGTATTGTGCTTGGACATATATGTGATGTGGCAATACCGGCGAAGCTTTTAGTTCTTATATGCTGGATACTTGTAGTGTGGCTTTATGGACCTTTTAAATCGCCTCAGAGACCAAGGTATAGTGATGCAAAGAAGCAGAGGTTCAGGATAATGGCCACTACAGGAGGCTGCATAGTGGTAATATGCAGTATTATATTTGGTAAATATGTGTTTTCCGGATGCATTATGTGGGTAATGATCTACCAGCTTACGGAGAGCATATTATTTATAGCACATGAAAGGATAAATAACTTGAATGCGCACAAGACGTTTAAGGGAAAGGAGGGATAACCATGAAGAACGAGACAAAGATCAAGGCAGTAAAGGTTGTTAGTGATGTTCTTGAAGACATCATTGGTGATGTTATGAATCTTACAGGCTCAAACATTAAGTGGGGCGAGGTTGAGATGCCTGACTGTGTAAGAAAGACTCTTGAAGAAGAGTAGGCATTTGTATTCAATTTCAAACAGGAGAAAATATTTATGCATTAAGGGATTTGCGTAGATGTTTTCAAAAGAACATAAGGCATACAGGATCGAGTAGTACCTGTATGCCTTATGCTTTTTCTGTATCTGTATTTTTAATATATCTAAATCGAGTTGATCTTACTTTCTGTTTGCTCTGTAACGGGCAGTATGATCAAGGATCTTCTTTCTGATTCTGAAGGTCTTTGGTGTGATCTCAAGAAGCTCATCTGTATCAATGAAGTCAAGAGCCTGCTCAAGAGACATGATCTTAGGAGGAGATAACTTCAATGCGTCGTCTGATCCTGAAGCTCGTGTATTTGTAAGCTGCTTCTTCTTACATACATTTACCTCGATGTCCTCGGCACGAGGGTTCTCACCTACAACCATTCCTGCGTATACTTCCTCACCCGGTCCGATGAAGAGAGTACCACGCTCCTGGGCATTGAAGAGACCGTATGTGATAGAGGTTCCTGACTCGAATGCGATAAGTGATCCCTTCTGACGGTAGCTCATATCACCCTTGTATGGCATATAATCATCAAATATTGTGTTGATGATACCATTTCCCTTTGTGGCAGTCATGAAATCACCACGGAAACCGATAAGGCCTCTTGAAGGAACAAGGAACTCAAGCTTTGTCGTGCCGTTTCCTGTAGGAGCCATTCCCTGAAGCTCACCCTTTCTAAGGTTCAACATACTGATAACCGTACCGCAAAACTCATCCGGCACATCAATATATGCGATCTCAAACGGCTCAAGCTTCTTGCCTCTTTCGTCTTCCTTGTAGATAACCTCAGCCTTACTAACGGCAAATTCATATCCCTCACGACGCATGTTCTCAATAAGAACCGACAGATGAAGCTCGCCACGGCCGCTTACCTTAAATGCTTCTGTAGTTTCTGTTTCTTCAACACGAAGGCTGACATCAGTGTTTAACTCACGGAACAGTCTTTCACGAAGATGTCTTGATGTAACGAACTTACCATCCTTTCCTGCAAGAGGGGAGTCATTTACCATGAAGGTCATGGCGATGGTTGGCTCAGATATCTTCTGGAATGGGATTGGATCAGGGTTTTCTGGAGAACAGAGTGTATCACCGATCTGCACATCTGCAATACCGGATACAGCTACGATAGAACCGATCTGTGCTTCCTTGACCTCTACCTTGTCAAGACCTTCATACTCGAAGAGCTTACCGATCTTAACCTTTACCAGCTTGTCAGGATCGTGCTCATTTACAATTACAAGGTCCTCATTTATACGGAGAACTCCGTTATCTACCTTACCTACACCTATTCTTCCCACATACTCGTTGTAATCTATTGTGCTTACAAGCATCTGTACGCCGGCGTCCGGATCACCGGTAGGAGCAGGGATATAATCAATTATAGTATCGAAGAGCGGTTTCATGTCTGTTCCCGGCTCATTCATGTCAAGGCTTGCAACACCTGTCTTTGCTGAGGCAAATACAAATGGGCAGTCAAGCTGTTCGTCATTTGCATCAAGCTCAAGAAGAAGCTCAAGTACCTCGTCAACAACCTCTGCTGGTCTTGCCTCTGGACGGTCACACTTGTTGACGCAGACAATAACTGAGAGATTAAGCTCCAGTGCCTTCTTAAGAACGAACTTTGTCTGAGGCATTGCACCCTCAAAAGCGTCTACCACAAGGATAACACCATTTACCATCTTGAGAACTCGCTCAACCTCGCCACCGAAGTCGGCATGTCCCGGAGTATCGATAATATTGATCTTTGTGTTGCCGTAGGTTACGGCTGTGTTCTTGGAAAGGATAGTGATACCTCTTTCACGCTCGATATCATTGGAGTCCATTACTCGTTCTGCAACCTCCTGGTTGTCACGGAATACTCCACTCTGTTTTAAAAGCTCATCAACTAATGTTGTCTTGCCATGATCTACATGGGCGATAATGGCAACATTTCTAACATCATCTCTGGTGATTTTCATAATTATGCACCTTTTTCTCTTTCAAAAAAAATTTATTTTTTCACAACGCTTCAATTCTAGCACAGTGAAATTATCATTTCAATTATTATAATAAACAAAAAATTGAATATTAATTGTAATTCCTGCAAACATTTCCCTAATATATTTGTTTTTTCATTTTCAACAGAAGAGAAATACGATATAATGAAGGTTGATGTTTAAGGTCGAGAAATCACAAGGAGGACCACCGGATGGGATACGATGACGAGAATAATGGAACTGTTGAATATGACGGCGAGGATTCCACTACCGTACTTACAGCAGGAATGAATAATAACAATAATAGTAATAACAGCAATAATGGCAACACCGGAACAACTGTGAACCAGTACAGCGTAAACCTGGCAGACATGAATGAAGGATTTGCAGGTCAGAGCGGTTATGGGACACAGAACAGTGGTTTTGTGAACCAGGGCAATTATGGCAATCAGACTGAGGGCTTTGTGAACCAGAGCAATTATGGCAATCAGACTGAGGGTTTTATGAACCAGAGCAATTATGGCAATCAGACTGAGGGCTTTATGAACCAGAGCAATTATGGCAATCAGACTGAGGGTTTCATGAACCAGAATAATTATGGTGCGCAGACAGGTTACGGTGCACAAAATGGTGGTTATCCGGGCGGCGGATATAATGGTGCTGCAAATGGCTACAATAATTATTATGGTAATCAAGGCTATAACAACTACAATGATCCGCAGAAGGGATTCGCAGGGCAGCCGGGATACGGTGCTCCGGATAATTTCGGCAGCCGGAACGATTTCGGCACACCGGATAATTTTAATGCACAAAATTACCCGGAAGCAGGAAAATCCGGGGAAGGGAAAAAGGCTTCCAAGGCAGAAAAGAAAGCTGCAGGGAAGGCTTTGAAGGCTTCAGTAAACAATGGTAATGGAGGAAAGTCCCATAAGAAGACAGGCCTTATCGTCACTCTTGTGGTGGTGGTTCTGCTTCTTGCTGCGGCAGCAGGTGCTTATTTCATGTTCTTCACGCCGGAGAAGAGACTTGACAGAGCTATGGAAAATGCCAAGAAGGCCATGAAGGAGCAGCGATATGATGATGCAGAGAAGTACTACAGAGATGCTCTCGATATAGACGACAAGAACATGGAAGCTGTAAATGGCTGCATGGATGCTCTTATAAAGGCGAAAAAGAATGAGGACGCTAAGGCACAGTACGCTAAGTTCAGGGAAGAGATAAAGAAGTACAGCGAGAAGGATGTCAAGAGCAGAGGCGAACAGCTTGACGAGTTCTATGCTAAGGCAGGGGATATGTACGAAGAGGGTAGTGATGAATATGTAACCATAGTTGAGGAAGGCTACGATATAATTGGCTCTGATGCCATAAGGGATGAACTTGTTGTTGCCTATATAAAGAACGCTGACGACTATGTTACATACACTGATTATGATGCAAGAATTGAAGTGTATAATAAGGCACTGGCACTGGCACCGGACAACCAGGATGCCCTTGACAACAGAGCAGGCTGTGTTAGAGATGCATTAGAGGGCATGATCAACAATGGCGACTATGACGGAGCTGAGGCATTTATAGACAGGTACAGGGATGTGGTCACAGGTGTAGATTATGATATATATGAAAGCCAGATAGAGACCTTCAGGAAAAATCAGGCAATGATTAAAGAGACCATGGAGAATGCTGAGAGCTATATGGCAGACAGGGATTATGAGTCAATGCTTTCTATAGATAACAGTGAAGGCGCAGAGCTCATATATAGTACAATGCAGGGTGACCAGTATATATACGCAGATGACGAGGGTACTACAGACTATACAGGAACAGCCGTGGCTCTGTGCAGGTTAGATGACGGATACTATTTCTATTATGGATCCTTTGAAAATGGTGAAAGATCCGGAGAGGGAAACTGCTTTGTGTCAACAGGCGACAGCACCTACAGGGCATATGAGGGCTCATGGTCAGGCGGAGATCCAAATGGTGCAGGAAAGACAATAGAATGTGCTATCAGTGATGGCGGTGGAGAGGCATATACATGCTATTATACAGGAAATCTTGTGAATGGACTTTTTGATGGTACTGTAAGTGCCAGCCTTGAGGCTGGTGGAAGCACATACACAGGTTCATTTACTGCCAGCAACGGTGCTGTATCAGATGTGTCGGATAATTATCCAAACTATACTTTTGGTGGAATCTACAGCAAGATATATGTTGTTATGGAAAATGGTACAAGCCAGTGCTGGTATGATGGATTTGAAGATGGAGACAAGATAGGTGTTCTGGGATACGGCAAGTAAGCAGCCGGGACATAAATGATGATCAGACATGGAGAGATATATGGATTGCTACAATAGTTTTGCCAGGGTGTATGACGAGCTTATGGACAACATTCCCTACAGGGAGTGGGCAGACTACATTCTGGGACTTTTAAAGGAATATGGTATAGAGAATGGTCTGGTGGCAGAGCTTGGCTGTGGCACAGGCAATATAACTGAGCTGTTGAGTGATGCAGGCTATGACATGATAGGTATCGACAACTCAGAGGATATGCTTGAGGTGGCAAATGAAAAGAAGCAGCTTCACGGAAATGACAGCATACTGTACCTTCTGCAGGATATGGAGGAATTTGAGCTCTTCGGAACAGTGAATGCCATAATATGTGTCTGCGACAGTATCAATTATGTTACGGACAAGGCAGGAATCACCGAGGTATTCCGCCTGGCAAATAATTATCTTGAGGCAGGCAGCATCTTCATCTGTGATTTCAAGACAAAGCATTACTTCCGTGATGTGGTAGGCGAGTCGGTGATAGCAGAGGACAGAGACGACATCAGCTTCATCTGGGACAATTACTATGATGAAGAGCAGGATATAAATGAGCTGGCACTGAGCCTTTTTGTAAGAGAAGATGTTCTTAAAAGAACCCCGGCGGGTGAGGAAAAAGCAGAAAAAGGCGGCGGCAGTGATGATTATACCGGTGCAGACGGTGGAACAATATACAGAAAGTATCAGGAATACCATTATCAGATAGGCCTTGATATTGAGGAAATGAAAAAATGTGTGGAGGAGTCCGGCATGGAGCTTGTTGCCATGTATGACGCATTTACCCATGAACCGGCAACCCATGACAGCGAGAGAGTATATGTTATTGCAAGAGAGACAAAGCAGAGCAACAAATTCTACTGTTAAAGGCAAGGAGTTGGAAATATTGATAAAAACAGAGAAATAGGCTCAGGTATTGTGTCAGGGTTAATAAAAAATCGGAGGAACATATAATGAGTGACTATATAATAAGAGGAATGGCGGCAAATAATCAGGTGAGATTTTTCGCAGCCACCACAAGAGACATTGTTGAGACAGCAAGGAGTATAAGCAACACAAGTCCTGTGGCTACAGCAGCCCTTGGACGTCTGCTTACTGCCGGAGCACTTATGGGTGCCCAGTGTAAGAATGATTCGGATATGCTCACATTGCAGATACAGTGCAGCGGTCCTATAGGAGGACTTACAGTGACGGCGGACGCCCATTGTAACGTAAAGGGATATGTGAATAATCCTGACGTGATAATCCCTGCAAATGAAAAAGGAAAGCTGGATGTGGCTAAAGCACTGGATCTGGGTGTCCTTTCCGTTATAAAGGATATCGGTTTAAAGGAACCCTATTGTGGACAGACACAGCTTGTGTCAGGAGAGATAGCAGAGGATTTAACATACTACTTTGCAACCTCAGAGCAGATACCTACATCAGTTGCCCTGGGAGTTCTTATGAACAGGGACAATACAGTTAAGCAGGCAGGAGGATTTATAATCCAGCTTATGCCATTTGCCAGTGATGAGGTTATAGACATGCTGGAGAAGCGGCTTGGGGAGTTCACATCAATCACCTCATGCCTTGACAAGGGACAGACTCCCCTTGACATAGTTAAGGAGATATTTGATGGCTATGACGTGGAGGTAACAGATGAGATCCCTGCAAAGTGGCACTGTAACTGCAGCAAGGAGAGATACTACCGTGGAGTCATGAGCCTTGGAAGAAAAGAGATCGCAGCCATGGTGGCAGAGGATAAGCCTATCGAGGTATGCTGCAGCTTCTGCAAGTCAAAATATAGTTTTTCTGTTGATGAGCTTAAGGAAATGCTTGCAAAAGCTAAATGAAAGTGATTATAAGAGTATGATAAAAGATATTTGACAATGATAGCAAATATGATAAAATACTGACGATAATGCCGTCTTGATCAATGAAGCCGGTAATATACAAATAAGGAGGCACTAGAAAAATGGCAGCAACATACAATCATAAAGTTGTTGAGAAAAAATGGCAGCAGATCTGGGATGATAACAAGGCATTTGCTGCAACAAATGATTATACCAAGCCAAAGTACTATGCATTGGTTGAGTTCCCATACCCATCAGGACAGGGACTTCATGTAGGTCATCCAAGACCATATACAGCACTTGATATAGTTGCAAGAAAAAGAAGAATGCAGGGATATAATGTACTTTATCCTATGGGCTGGGATGCTTTCGGTCTTCCTACAGAGAATTATGCTATCAAGAATCATATCCATCCAAAGGAAGTAACCAAGAACAATGTTGCAAGATTTAAGCAGCAGCTTCATTCTCTTGGATATTCATTTGACTGGGATAGAGAGATAAATACAACAGATCCGGGATATTATCACTGGACACAGTGGATATTCCTTAAGTTATTCAATGCCGGACTTGCGTACAAGAAGGAGATGCCAATCAACTGGTGTACTTCATGTAAGGTAGGACTTGCAAACGAGGAAGTTGTAAATGGTGTCTGTGAGCGTTGCGGTTCACCTGTAGTCCGTAAGGTTAAGTCAGAGTGGATGCTTAAGATCACAGAGTATGCAGACAAGCTCATCGATGGTCTTGATTCTGTAGATTACATTGAGAGAGTAAAGGTTTCACAGAAGAACTGGATAGGACGTTCAACAGGAGCAGAGGTTGACTTTTCAGTAAAGGGAAAGGAAGACAAGCTCCGTATATATACTACAAGATGTGATACACTCTTCGGAGTAACATACATGGTTGTTTCACCGGAGCATCCGATACTTGACAAGTATAAGGATGAGATTGCTAACTGGGATGCTATTGCCAAGTATCGTGAGCAGGCAGCAAGAAAGTCGGATTTTGAGAGATCAGAGCTGGCAAAGGATAAGACAGGTGTACAGATAGACGGACTTACAGCCATCAATCCTGTAAATGGCAAGGAAGTACCGATCTGGGTTTCAGATTATGTGCTTATGTCATACGGTACAGGTGCCATCATGGCGGTTCCTGCCCATGATGAGAGAGACTGGGAATTTGCAAAGAAATTCAACCTTCCTATTATTCAGGTCGTAGCCAGGAACGGTGAAGAGGTTGATGTAAATGAAGCAGCATTTACAGATGTTGCTACAGGTGTTCTTGTCAACTCAGGCTTCCTTAACGGACTTGAGGTAAAGGATGCCAAGGAAAAGATGATCAGTTTCCTTGAGGAGAAGGGAATCGGTGCTGCAAAGGTTAATTATAAGCTTCGTGACTGGGTATTCTCACGTCAGAGATACTGGGGCGAGCCTATTCCTATAATACATTGTGACAAGTGTGGTTATGTTCCGCTTAAGGAGGAGGAGCTTCCGCTTCTCTTACCTGAGGTTGAGAGCTATGAGCCTACAGACAACGGCGAGTCACCACTGGCAGCCATGACTGACTGGGTAAATGTCAAGTGTCCATGCTGTGGCGGTCCTGCTAAGAGAGAGACAGATACAATGCCTCAGTGGGCAGGTTCATCATGGTACTTCTTAAGATATACAGATCCTAAGAATGACAAGGCTCTTGCAAGCCCTGAAGCTCTTAAGTACTGGCTCCCTGTAGACTGGTACAATGGTGGTATGGAGCATACAACACTCCACCTTCTCTACTCAAGATTCTGGCACAAGTTCCTGTATGATCAGGGGGTTGTACCTACTCCGGAACCATATCAGAAGAGAACTTCTCACGGTATGATCCTTGGTGAGAACGGCGAGAAGATGAGTAAGTCAAGAGGAAATGTAGTAAATCCTGATGATATTGTAAATGTTTACGGTGCAGATACACTCCGTACCTACGAGATGTTCATCGGTGCCTTCGATCTCTCTGCTTCATGGTCAGAGGATGGCGTTAAGGGCTGTAGAAGATTCCTTGACAGAGTATGGAAGCTTCAGGATATTCTTGTGGATGGTGATGAGTACTCCAAGGATATGGAGACAAAGATGCACCAGACCATCAAGAAGGTTTCATCAGATTTCGAGAACCTCAAGTACAACACAGCTATTGCAGCTATGATGGCTCTCTTAAATGACTTCTACAAGAAGAACCAGATCACAAAGGGTGAGCTTAAGACTCTTCTTGTACTCTTAAATCCGGTAGCACCGCACATTACCGAGGAGATCTGGAGCATTGTTGGATTTGACGGATTTATCTATCAGCACACATGGCCTGTGTACGATGAGAGTAAGACTGTTGAGTCAACAGTCGAGATTGCTGTTCAGATCAATGGCAAGATGAAGTCTGCTCTTGTTATCGGCAAGGACGATCCAAAGGATCAGGTAATTGCTAAGGCTAAGGAAGCTATAGCTGACAAGCTTACAGGAAATATCGTAAAGGAAATCTATGTTCCGGGAAGAATTGTAAATATTGTAATGAAGTAAAAATAAAAGCCTGATGAGCCGTTATGGAGTATATTTAATATTCCATAGCGGCTTATTTTATGGTAAGATTTTAATAGTTTCTTACAGATATCAGAGGTGAACAAAATAGTGATCATGTTCATTATCTGATGTACATCATGAAGGATGATCAAGTCAGTTTTAAATGACTTTGATGTAAAAAAAGGGAGGTTACAAAGAATGAGGAACAGATTAGTAAAAGGGGCTAAGAAGCTTGTGGCTGCGGTGGCAGCATTTGCAATGCTCTCAGCTACAGTATTTGCCGGGGCAGGAAGTACATCTGCAGCGGCGGAAAAGGATAACGATGGCAGTGCCTACGGACAGGAGACAGAGGTGGCAGCCTACAGTCAGACAGAGTCAACACCCCTTGCAGACCACGGAAAGCTGCATGTTGATTCGTCCACATTAAAGCTTACGGATTCACATGGCAACCCCTTCACACTCCGGGGTGTAAGCACCCATGGAATAAACTGGGATGTGGGATATCCGTTTATAGATAAGGATGCCTTCCGGTTCGCAAGAGATACCCTGGGAGCAAATGCAGTAAGGCTTGCATGCTATACAACAGAGTACTACGGATATGCAGATCCGGGACAGGCAACCCAGTGGGAGTCGGCAGATCAGATAAGAAAGACCCTTGAGCAGAGGATAGACAATGGCGTGAACTATGCTTCAAGCCTTGGGATGTACTGTATAATCGACTGGCATGTATTAAACGATGCCAATCCCCTTAAGTATCAGTCCTACGCAGAGAGCTTCTTCACCAAGATGGCACAGAAGTACAAAGACAAGACAAATGTAATATACGAGATATGTAATGAGCCATGTAACGGAACTACATGGAATGATATTAAGACATATGCCAGGAAGATCATTCCCATCATAAGAAAGTATGACTCAGACGCTATCATAATCGTTGGAACACCAAACTGGTCCCAGGATGTTGATGTGGTTGCGGGAAGTCCTCTTAAGAACAGTGATATCGGCGGAAGAGGCTCGGCCCTTGCAACAAATGTAATGTACACCATTCATTTCTACGCGGCAACCCATGGGGACGATTACATCAATAAAGTAAAGGCTGCAAATGGAAAGATTCCGATGATGTGTACTGAATTTGGCGTGTCGGCAGCAGATGGAAATGGCGGACTGAATACTTCTATGGGTGCCAGGTGGCTTGACTACTTTGACTCAGTGGGCATAAGCTATTTCATGTGGAGCTTCTCAGGAAAGAACGAAAGCTCAGCGATGTTCTATTCAGGAACAACACTGCCACTGTCCACATCAAAGCTTTCAGAGGCAGGAAGATGGCTTATGAACCAGTACACCACCAGAAACAAGAACACCGTGAAGAATGGTCTCTACAAGGAAAATGGCGTGTGGTACTACTATGTAAATGACAAGATCGCTACAAATGTATCAGGTCTCATCAAGACAAACGGTGCATGGTATGTGATCGAAAAGGGTATAATGCAGCAAAAATATAACGGCCTCTACAGACATACCTCAGGAAGCTGGTACTATATCGTATCCGGAAGAATGCAGGATAAGTTCGAAGGACTTGTAAAGCATAACGGAAGCTTCTGGTACATAAAGGGAGGCAAGCTCCGGTCCACCTACAAAGGAATGGCGAAGCACACCTCAGGTGCATGGTACTATATCGAAAAGGGTAAGGCAATGACCGGCTACACAGGTCTTGCAAGACACTCAACAGGTGTATGGTACTATGTTGTAAATGGTAAGATGAATTCATCATTTGCAGGAATAGTTAAGTATGGCAATTCATCCTTCTACGTTAAGGGCGGAAGAATGCAGTCGGGCTTTACCGGAAAGATAACATTAAACGGAAAGACCTACAATATATTAAAGGGTAAGGTTATAGGTTAAAAAGAGATATCACAGGAACCGGAAGGCTGCGACCGGGCAGCGGTGGTGTAAGGGAATATTTCAAATACAGTAAATCCCCACGGAATGAGGCAGCAGCTTCAGCTCGTGGGGATTTTGTTATGTGTTTATTATTTTGTTTTATAGTTGGTGCAATAACAACGGGAAAGATGTGTATGTCTGTATTAGCATGTTTTATAAAAATGACTTTAACATCTGTATCTTCTGCTTCTCGGCAGGGGAGGCGTTCTCCATCATAATATCAATGATGAGCTGGGATTCCTCTCTGGTAAATGACAGCTTACGTTTATTCAACTCATTATTGATCTTCATTATCTCAGGCAGCATGGTCTCCATTGAAGCATTTGACCTGCCTGTCATGATCTCTCCTATTATGGCACGCTTTATAGGAGACATATTCTTAAGCCGTGGATCATTTTCAAAGTTACGCATATAAGCTCCTTACATAATATTTAGTCTGGTGATGGATGTTCTCTGTCATAATCATTCAGGATATCCATGATATTGTCAAAGACTGAGCCGCCTTCATTTTGGGAACTGTCATAATTATTCTCTTCCGGGATATCTTCGGCGGCGGTATCATATTGATCATTTTCATACTGCTTGCTATCATGTTGTCCGGTATCATATTGATCATCTTTATATGGCTCGTTAGTCTGATTGTGTGTGTTGTTCATGTGCTGCATCATGTCCATGGCGGACTTCATCCGCATTGCCTGTTCAATATCCTCGGCCATGCCCATGTCCTTAAGGGAGGAGATCACTGCATCGTAGTTATTTATGTCCTTGTGGAAGCGGCAGCGCCTCATATAATCCTGATTGTTTATGTTGTTAAGAATAAGCATCATTTCCGCGAATTTTATGTATATGGCCATAGGTTTCATGATCTGTGGATCCAGAAAAGGGAGCATAGCTTCCATCATAAACAGGCTGTCGTCCTGAATAAATATATCCAGCGGATGTGAAAATGGTCTGCGAAGCATTGTGATCCCTCCCATATGGCTGCTGTTCCGCTTAAATGGGAAACGGCAATTTGTGTTAATAAAATATATGAAAAAAGGGAGAAAATAAGAACACTAACATAAAATGCGTAGAAGGGGATTGGCTCCGGGACTTCTACGCATGTACTGGTATCTGTCCGGAGAAGCTTATTCCCCGGACTTTGAAGCGTCTGATGTGGTTGCCGGATCAGTTGGATGCCTTAGCAGCATCCGCAGTCACAACCACAGCCGTTGTTGTTGCCGTTACCGCAGCAGCAGCAGAGAAGAAGGATGATCCAGATGCAGTCGCATCCTGAACCACAATCATTTCCAAATGAATTGCCGCCACAGCAGCAGAGAAGAAGCAGAATGATAATAATGCAGGAACATCCGGAACCGCCATTGCCAAAGTTGAACAGTCCGTTTCTGCCGCACTGTGTTGCTGATAAATCGCTCATTTATACTAGCCTCCATTTTTTTCTTCATGGTATATGCTATGCCCCTTGAAAAAAAGTGTTACAGATTTTAGAAAACTTTAATTTTACTTTGGATTTTTGATGGGGATTTTATTTTTTTTAACGGCACACAGGGCATTTGCTTGACCGGTGGTCAAAAAACATATAAAATCTTACATAGAAGTGTGTCGATATATGTTCGGAATGTTTACGGATGAAGATACATACTAATGGATGGTGATTGACATGCAGTGTCAGCCCATTGCCGAAGGCAATTTGAAATGGCTGACGTTCAGGAAATGATTGGGAGGGAAAAAGATGATTTACAGATGTAAAAATTGTGGCGGCAATGTTCTGTACGATCCGGCTTCAAAGCAGATGAAATGCCCAAGCTGTGACAGTATAGAAAGCCAGGAGATGGTTCCGTCACAGGAGCCAATGGCGTGTCCTAACTGTAATTCTCCGATAGAATACAGGAATTTCGGCTCCGCGGCAAGATGTGGTGCCTGTGGCACATGGGTACTTAATGATGTTATGGTAAGTCCCCCACATAAGATAGATGTGAGCATACCATTTAAGATCACGAAATATCAGGCAGAGGATAAGCTTAAGAATGAATTTGGACAGAAGCTGTTTCTTCCGGCAGACTTCTTGTCAGCCAAGACACTGGAGCAGCTTAAGGGATTATACATTCCGTTCTGGATGTATGATTACGATACAACAGTGGATTACACAGGTGTGGGAACCAGGACAAGACACTGGACCAGCGGTGATTACAGATATACAGAGACCTCCTTCTTCAATATAAGAAGAAGCATGGATATCATGTACAGAGGAATACCTGCAGACGCGTCCATCGCCATGCCTGATGAGACAATGGATCTGGTAGAGCCGTACAACTACAATGATCTGGTTGAACATGACAACAAATATCTGTCGGGCTTTGAGGCTGAGGCATGTAATATGCCGGCGACAGAGATAGAGGACAGAGCCATAGCCAAGGCAAATGAGGATTCCCGGGGATGGATCAGAAGCGATCTTACCCAGTACGACAGCCTGACAATGGAGCATTACAATTATAACAACAGACCTGTGGGCGGACGTTCTGCACTTCTTCCTATATGGAATTACGAGTACCGTTACAATGGTAAGAATTATACCTTCTATGTAAACGGTCAGACCGGCAAATGTGTGGGAACATCACCTATAAGTAAGAAAAGGGCATTTGCTTTGTCAGGAATTTTATTTGCAGCCCTGAGTACCGCCATATGCGGAATAATGATGTTCTTGGGGGTGTTTTAAATGAAGAAATACAGAATTACGGTAATAGTCTTATTTATAATCGGAATTGCAGCATTTATTGTAGCCTTTATATCAAGAAGTAAGGTGAATTCCTTTGGTGAAAGGACGAATACAGAGTGCAGCACCACAGAACGAGTATTTGATTACTACGGATTGCTTTCATCCTCTGAAACAGATGAGTTGATGGATATGATAGACAAATACCAGGAAAAATATGGTATGGATATCGTCGTTGTTACTTATAATGAGAATACAGACTTTTCCGATATAGGAGTTTATGATAATTCGGACAATACATATCTCACAGAGATGTTCTGTGACTACTACAAGTTCGGATGGGAAAAATGGGAGCCTGTAACAGGAGAAAGTTATAGAGAAAAGTCAGGAACAAGTATCGTTCTTGCAATAAAGTGGTCAGACATACCGGGACAGGGTGACATATGGCTCTGTACCTCAGGTCGTGCACAGGACAGGATATCAGACAGCAAGGCAGAGGATATTGTAAATGATGGTGCCGAGTATTTAAGGGACGATCCTCTTAAGGGAATAAAAGTTATAATCAATGAGTCAGCTGGTGCCATGGTAGGTGTAATGAGCGGAAGTCTGCCGGGATTTGTGAAGGTCCTTATAGGCATAGGAGCTGCATTGATCATCACTATTATATTTTACGCTGCAAATGCCTCAAAGAAGGAAGCAAGGGACACTACCTCCAAGAATACATATGTTGCCAAGGATGCAGTGAGAATAACCCAGCAGTCGGATATATTCTCCCATAAGCAGGTTACAAAGACCAAGATCAGCAGCGAGAGCAGCGGTGGCGGCGGCGGTGGTGGAAGCCACAGCGGCGGCGGAAGTCATGGCGGTGGCGGCGGCCATTTCTAAAATAATTGATAAATCTATATCGATAAAACACAGGAAAATAGGGGTAAATATAAACAAATTCTTAAATGAATTAAGAAAGGATTAAAAGCCTTGATTTTATATTTTTAAGTGATATTATGTGCATTGTAGAGTTTTTCATATTTACTGACGTTAAACAAACCATATGTTTATCGTCGGATTGAATCCTCTTTCCCCCCTCATTTTTATGACCGGATATCTCCCCAGATATCCGGTCGTTTTGCGTTATGTAATGATGTCTGTGACATCGTTACATAACGCAACCCCTGCCGTGGGAAGCACAAAGCGGCGCAGGCAAATTTAGAATGGGGCTGACGATACCAAACAGGCAATTTTAAATGGTTGCTGCTCTATTTTTATGAGATATATTTTGTGGATATTTTACTTTTTACTTGCGGCTGCGAAAGTCATATAGTATAATACATATATGTTCTGAGATGTATTAAGATTCTTGTTATTTTGAACCTACATTTGAATAAAAGGGATTCTTATATATCACCTGAGATGTCAAGCCTCATGTATTAGTTGGTGGTAGGCAGATTTGGGATTGCGGTTGCCCACCTAGCGTTGCTAGGACTCAAAATGCAGGAACGCATTTCAGACTGTTACACAAGATAAAGCAGCAGTTATTGCTGCTTTTCTTTTTTGTGCAATAAGCCTTCATGCAGAAATTATGCTTGCATAAATTTCTATATGAAGGCCAATGTTCATCGAGCCGATAGGCGAGATGACATATATTGCACGGATCGAGTAGGAGAAGCCTACTCGATTGCAATATTAAACACAAACGGATATTCAAATCGAAAGGGTATGAGAATGAAGAAATGGAGAAAGCCCTACATAATGGGCACATTATTGATCCTCATACTAATGATAACCGGTGTCATATATGCTCCAAGCATTGGAAGCTATCTGGCACAGAAAAACACACCAAAGGAAAACAAAGCCGACAATATGGTATACATAGTAAGCTATGATGAGACGGGAGATAAGGAGACCGGAGCTTCGGGAAGCTCATCACCAGACAATGCAGCCGGTGAACAAGGAAGCTCGCCTATCAACGGTACTACAGGAACTGATGGTAAAATTCCGACAGGGGCGCCTGAGGATACGCCCCTTGATTATGCAAATGAGCGGCAGGTGGCTGTGGCGATCACATACTCAGGCGGTGGGAGGACACACCCATTTGTCAGGCTTACAGCAGGGGGAGACTGCTCCGTAAATGATGGAAGCTGTATCCGTTACATGGAGTCCGGCGAGACCATGGAGCTTGCGGCAGCCGGCATAGAAAATGGTGTGGACATGTATATTTCCCCAAATGACGAGTCGGGAAGGGTGCAGCTTGACAGCGTAGATAAGTCAGGCGGCAATCCGTCTTATCGTGGAACTCTCCATATATACTCAACAGATTATGGATACAAGATAATAAATATCCTGCCACTGGAGCAGTATCTCTATGCCGTTGTGTCAAGCGAGGTGCCGGAGTCCTTCTGCATGGAGGCGTTAAAGGCTCAGGCAATATGTGCCAGAGGCTATGTGCTCAGTCTTCTTGAGAAAGGGGCAGCGGATGACGATGGGGCAGATCTTGATGATACTGCGGTCTATCAGGTATATAATAATTTCCCGGAAACAGAGGCTTCCATAGCAGCAGTTGATTCCACCAGAAGCGAGGTGGCAACCTACGATGGCGAGATCATAGAGACATTTTATTTCTCTACGTCCTGCGGAACCACCTGCTCCAACAGCGAGGTGTGGGGCGGGGAGGCAAGAGCATATCTCAATGCAAATATAGAGACTGCCGTGGAGACTCTGGCCACTGATTATGACCTGACAAATGAGGGGAATTTCAGAAGCTTTATAGATACAGGCGGAAGATACGATACTGTTGAAAAAAATGAACCGTTTTTCCGTTGGAGGGTGGAGTATACCAACAGTGAAATCGGAGACACCATAAATGAAGTGCTGTACAACGTTATGCAGGGAAATCTTGGAAGCTTTTACGTTCTTGACAGTATGGGAGAATATCAGCCTGCCACACAGGCATTTGCCACACTGGGATATATTGTGGGAGTGACGGTTGCCGAGCGGAGCGAAAGCGGAATGGTACAGGCTCTTGTCATAAAGGGCACCGAGCATACCATAAAGGTTACAGGGCAGAGTAATATAAGGGCGGTTTTGTCTCCGAAGCATGTTAGTATAGTCAAACAGGACGGAACCGGCCTTACAGGATGGAGCAACCTTCCGAGCGCTTTTTTCTATGTGGACATGGATGAAAATGGAAATGTTACCGTGAAGGGAGGCGGCTTCGGCCATGGCGTTGGCATGAGCCAGAACGGTTCTAACTGCCTTGCAGCCATAGGCTTCACCGCCGATGAGATCATAAAACACTATTATAATGGCGTAGAGATCGTGAAAATGAAATGATAGTTAATGCAGTTCAAAAAACCGGTTGACTAAATAATGAATTGTGCTATATTGTATTAGTACAGTTTAATAATCTACTATGACGATGCAAAAGAACATCTGCTTCTTCCAGAGAGGATGGGCCATTGGCTGGGAGCCCAACTAAGTTCGGCACATGTTTTAATTTCACATCTGAGTATTCAGTCCTGAAGAGATTGCCACTTGGTAGGGATTGACGTGAGGTGCGCGTTAAGCAGCTAATGAGTGTCGGATGTCAGATGATGATCGGGTTTTAATGAAGCGGGTCAACAGGTGTCCGGAATCAGGGTGGTATCGCGGAATATATCCGTCCCTATGTTTTTAATGTAGGGACGGTTTTTTTTATTTAATCAACTGATATTTGCAAATTATAAAAAAGGAGAACTACAATGAAAGAGAAATTGGAGGCTATCAAAGCCGAGGCACTTTCAAAGATTGAAAATGCCCATGAACTTACACTGCTCAATGATGTAAAGGTAGCAGTTCTTGGAAAGAAGGGTGAACTTACCCAGGTATTAAAGGGTATGAAGGATGTAGCACCTGAGGACAGACCAAAGGTTGGTCAGTTCGTAAATGAAGCAAGAGCAGCCATTGAGTCAGCACTGGAGGCTAAGTCAAAGGAGATCAATCGCGAACTTCGTACAGAGAAGATGAAGAGAGAGACCATAGACGTTACTCTTCCGGGTGTCAAGAAGGTAATAGGTCACAGACATCCAAACCAGATCGCCCTTGAGGATCTTGAGAGAGTATTCATAGGTATGGGTTATGAGATTGTTGAAGGACCTGAGGTTGAGTACGATAAGTACAATTTCGAGCTTTTAAATATCCCTGCAAATCACCCTGCAAAGGATGAGCAGGACACATTTTATGTAACAAAGGATATCCTTTTAAGAACCCAGACATCACCTGTACAGGCAAGAATAATGGAGAAGGGCAAGCTTCCTATCAGAATACTTTCACCGGGACGAGTATTCAGAGCAGATGAGGTTGACGCAACCCATTCACCATCATTCCATCAGGTTGAAGGTCTTGTAATCGACAAGGGAATTACAATGGCTGACCTTAAGGGAACATTGCAGCAGTGGGCAAATGAGTTCTTCGGCGAAGGAACAAAGGTTAAATTCAGACCACATCATTTCCCATTTACAGAGCCATCGGCAGAGGTTGATGTAAGCTGCTTCAAGTGTGGCGGCAAGGGCTGTCGTGTATGTAAGGGAAGTGGCTGGATAGAGATCCTTGGATGTGGAATGGTTCATCCAAAGGTACTTAAGGATTGTGGTATTGACCCTGAGGTTTATTCAGGATTTGCATTTGGTATCGGTCTTGAGAGAGTTACACTTCTCAAGTACGAGATCGATGACATGAGACTTCTTTATGAAAATGATACAAGATTCCTTGAGCAGTTCTAGGAAAAGGTAATGATTGATTTAGATAGAATATAAGGAGAGTAAATAATGAATACACCAATTTCATGGTTAAAGGCTTATGTTCCTGACCTTGATGTAACAGCAGAAGAATTTGTTGACGCCATCACACTGTCAGGCTCACATGTAGAAGGTTATGAGAGAAAAGATAAAAATCTTGAGAAGATCGTAGTAGGAAAGATCCTTACAATGGAGAAACATCCTGATGCAGACAAGTTAGTTGTATGCCAGGTGGATATAGGAGCAGAGGAGCCTGTACAGATAGTAACAGGTGCCAAGAACGTAAAGGTGGGAGATGTTATCCCTGTAGTTCTTGACGGTGGTAAAGTAGCCGCTGCCCATGGCGATGATAACACATATCCTGACGGAATAAAGATAAAGAAGGGCAAGCTTCGTGGCGTTCTTTCAAATGGTATGATGTGCGGTATTGAGGAGCTTGGCTCTTCAAGAGACTTCTATCCGGAAGCACCTGAGGACGGAGTTTATGTATTTCCTGAGACATCAGGAGTTAAGCCGGGGGATAACGCAGTTAAGGCACTTGGTCTTGACGATGTGGTAGTAGAGTATGAGATCACCTCAAACAGAGTTGACTGCTTCTCCATCATCGGTATGGCAAGAGAGGCAGCAGCAACATTTGACAAGCCATTCTACCCACCTGTTGTAAAGAAAACCGGAGATGACGAAGATGTAAATGATTATATAAAGGTTGAGGTTCAGGATACTGACCTGTGTCCAAGATACACAGCAAGAGTAGTAAAGAACCTTAAGATAGGACCATCACCTAAGTGGATGCAGGAGAGACTTGCTTCACAGGGTATCCGTTCAATAAACAACCTTGTTGATATTACAAACTATGTAATGGAGGAGTACGGTCAGCCAATGCATGCTTATGACTTAAGTACCATAGCAGGCAACAAGATCGTGGTACGCCGTGCAAAGGATGGAGACAAGTTCACTACCCTTGACGGACAGGAGAGAAACCTTGACAACAACGTGCTTATGATCTGCGACGGCGAGAAGGAGATCGGTATTGCAGGTATCATGGGTGGCGAGAACTCCATGGTTACAGATGAGATCAGCACACTTTTATTTGAAGCAGCATGCTTCGACGGAACAAATATCAGACTTTCATCCAGAAGACTGAACCTTGCCACAGACGCAGCTTTCAAGTTCACCAAGGGACTTGATCCAAATCTTGCTCTTGAGGCTATGAACAGAGCCTGCCAGCTCATTGAGGAAATGGGTGCAGGTGAGGTAGTAGGAGGAGTTGTGGATGTATATCCTGATCCTGTCATGCCAAAGGTTCTTCCATTTGAGCCTGATAAGATGAATGCACTTCTTGGCACAGATGTTAAGCCTGAAGAAATGCTTTACTACTTCGACAGATTAGGTCTTACTTATGATAAAGAGGCAAATACCCTTACAGTTCCTACATTCAGACAGGATCTTAACTGTATGGCAGACCTTGCAGAGGAAGTTGCAAGATTTTACGGTTATGACAAGATCCCTGTATCACTTCCAAAGGGTGAGGCTACAGTAGGTAAGCTTCCATATAACCAGAGGATAGAAGCTATCTGCAGAGATATACTTGAGGGAAATGGTTTCTCAGGCGGTATGTGTTACTCATTTGAAAGTCCAAAGGTATTTGATAAGCTGCTTCTTCCTGCTGACTCAGATTACAGAAAGACAGTAACAATTTCAAATCCTCTTGGTGAAGATTTCAGTATCATGAGAACCATCTCATTAAACGGAATGTTGACATCTCTTGCTACAAATGCCAACAGAAAGAACAAGGTTGCCAAGCTTTATGAATTTGGAAATGTATATCTTCCAAAGGCACTTCCTCTTACAGAGCTTCCTGAGGAGAGAATGAAGCTTACCATCGGCATGTACGGTGACGGAGATTTCTTCGATCTCAAGGGTGTTCTTGAGGAGCTTACAGACAAGCTTGGATTAAAGGGTCAGTGCACATATGTGCCTACAACAGAGTATCCATTCCTTCATCCGGGACGTCAGGCTAAGATCGTTAAGGGGGATGAGCTTATCGGTGTGATCGGTCAGGTTCATCCTGAGGTATGTGACAACTACAGCTTCAAGGCTGAGGCTTATGTGGCTATCATCGATATGCCAACTCTTGTAGAGCTTTCAAGCTTTGATATTAAGTACGAAGGAATTGCCAAGTTCCCTGGAAGTACAAGAGACTTAAGTCTTGTTATGGACAAGTCAATATTTGTAGGTCAGATAGAGGAAGTTATCAAGAAGTGTGGCGGCAAGCTTCTTGAGAGCTACAAGCTCTTCGATGTATACGAGGGTGAGCAGATCGTTAAGGGTAAGAAGTCTGTAGCTTACACAATGACCTTCCGTGCAAAGGACAGAACTCTTGAGACAGCAGAGGTTGATAAGATAATTGACAAGATCCTTAAGGAGCTTTCAAAGCTTGGAATAGAGATCAGAGCTTAATCTATAAGGAATGACAATATGATGAAATTAACTGATTTTTATTATGACCTGCCACAGGAGCTGATCGCCCAGGATCCGCTTTTAAAGAGAAGTGAATCAAGGCTTATGGTTCTTGACAGACAGGAAAATACAATTGAACATAAACATTTCTATGACATAATAGATTATTTAAACCCGGGGGACTGCCTGGTAATAAATGATACCAAGGTGCTCCCGGCAAGACTCATGGGTGTCAAGGAGGACACAGGAGCTTCCATAGAGGTGCTGCTTCTTAAGCGTAAGGATGACTGCACCTGGGAGACACTGGTGAAGCCCGGAAAGAAGTGCCGTATCGGTGCCCGTATAGTATTCGGGGCAGAATCAGGCGAGCCTGATCCGGAGACAGGACTTATAAAAGGCAAGCTTGTAGGTGAGGTCGTGGATATAGTTGAGGAGGGCAACCGTCTTATAAGATTTGAGTATGAGGGAATATTCGAAGAGATCCTTGATGAACTGGGACAGATGCCGCTTCCACCTTACATCACTCACAAGCTTAAGGACAAGAACAGATACCAGACTGTTTATGCTGAGCACGACGGTTCGGCCGCAGCACCTACAGCAGGACTTCATTTTACAACAGAGCTTCTTGATCAGATAAAGGAAAAGGGCATAAAGATCGCCCATGTTACCCTTCATGTGGGACTTGGAACCTTCCGCCCCGTAAAGGAGGAGAATATCCTGGATCATCACATGCACTCAGAATTCTGCATTATAGAGCAGGACGCAGCAGATATGATCAATGCCACTAAGGCAGCAGGCGGCAGGATAGTATCGGTTGGAACCACCAGTACAAGAACTCTTGAATCCATGGCAGATGATGACGGAACTGTAAATGCAGGCAGCAGATGGACAGATATATTTATCTACCCGGGATACAAATTCAAGGTAATAGACGCACTTATCACAAACTTCCATCTGCCGGAGTCAACCCTTCTCATGCTGGTATCAGCCCTCTATGACAGGGAACATATACTTGAGGCTTATAAGGTGGCTGTGGAAGAAAAGTACAGATTTTTCTCATTTGGGGATGCTATGTTGATCAAGTAAAAGCTTTTTGATATATGTATTCTTGATTTGTTAAAAATAATCAGTAATGCCGTATGGTGAACTTACAGGTTTGCCATGCGGCATTATTTATTGTAATGGTGTCTGTGACATCGTTACAATACGTGAATAAAATGAGGGCTTTGGCTTTTAACCGGGAAGAAAATATGGTAATATATCTGTATATGTCGGTTTCGGGAGGAGATTTACTTGCAGAGTATACAGAACATAAAATTAAAGGGGGCAGGCAATGTCCGGGATTTCGGAGGCCTTAAAAATAAACATGGAAAGATGATAAATCCGCATATGTTCTTAAGGGGAAGTGTCTTAAATGACATAAGCTACGGCGATGCTGATACGTTGACCCACACATATGAGGTGAAGCATATAATAGATCTCAGAACCCATACTGAGATCAGGGAAAAGCCTGACAGGGAGATAGACGGAGTGGAGTGGACACATATTCCGCTGCTTACCAGTGCAATGCTTGGTATAACCCACGAGAAGGATCTTGATAACAAAAATGTTGAGATACCCGAGCTGCCTGCCATATACAGGAAGATAGTTTCTAATCCATTTTCCATTGAGAAGCTCAAGGAGGTATTTGAGGTAATATGCGATGACAAGAGAGAGGGAGCTCTTCTCTGGCATTGCACCGAGGGAAAGGACAGATGTGGGCTGGTGTCTGCATTGTTTTTATATATGCTGGATGTGGATATGGACACTATATTTGACGATTATGTATATACAAATACAGTGTCGGCGGCAAAGGGCAAGAAGGCGTATTGGAAGGTGTTCCTTTCCACAGGAGACAAATCCCGTGCCGAGGCGGCGAGGGATGCCTATATTGCCGACAGGAAATATCTCGAGGCAGCATTTGAAGAGATAGAAATGAGATACGGAACGCTGGACAACTTCATGGAGCAGGAGCTGCTCATAACTCCGCAGGTTAAACAGAAGATGTTGAAGCGGGCAACCAGATAAATAATAATTATTGTGTCAGGTTTTATATGAAAACCTGACATGCAGTGTCGGCACATTTTAATGGGTTGATGATCAATATAAGGAGGCTGGAATTATGAAATTTACTAAAATGCAGGGTCTTGGAAATGATTACGTGTACGTTAATTGCTTTGAGGAAAAGATTGAAAATCCATCAGAGCTTGCAGTAAAGGTAAGTGACAGACATTTTGGAATAGGCTCAGACGGACTTATCCTGATACGTCCAAGTGAGGTGGCAGATTTCAGAATGACTATGTTCAATGCAGACGGATCCGAGTCGGAGATGTGCGGAAACGGAATCCGCTGCGTAGGCAAATACGTTTATGATTATGGTCTCACTGACAAGACCGAGGTTTCTGTTGAGACCCTTGCCGGAATAAAGTACCTTAAGTTCCTCATAAAGGACGGCAAGGTTGATATGGTAACTGTAAATATGGGTGAACCTATCCTTAAGCCGGAGCTTGTACCGGTAGTTGGTGAGGGTGACGCAGTTATAGACAGTCCTATAGAGGTGGATGGCAAGGAATACAAAATGACCTGCGTGTCCATGGGAAATCCCCACAGTGTAGTATTTGTAGATGACGTTGATAACTTTCCACTTCATGAGGTGGGGCCATTGTTTGAGCACCACAAGGCATTTCCAAGAAGGGTAAATGCGGAATTCTGCCAGGTTATAGACAGAACCCATGCCAAGATGAGAGTGTGGGAGCGAGGAACCGGAGAGACCCTTGCCTGCGGAACAGGAACCTGTGCCACAGCGGTTGCATGTATCTTAAACGGCAAGACAGAGGACGAAGTGACTATCACACTGCTTGGCGGTGATCTTATCATCAGATGGGACAGGGAGAAAAATGTTATATACATGACAGGTCCTGCAAGAGTTGTATTTGATGGGGAGATAGATGTTACTGCTTTATAAGATGTAAGCTTAAAGAAAAGTCCGTATGCAATAGATTGTTAAAAGTATTGATCAGAAGAAAATGCAATAAAATAAAAGGAGAGGAATTTGTTTTCCTCTCCTTTTTTATACAATCATATCAATATTGCTGTATCCGGTTTTGTAAGGTACATTAATACTGACTTATATCGTTTGGATTTCTTTGTATTACTTCTGCAAATTTTCAAGATCCCTGTAGAAATCAGGATATGAGATATTCACACAGTCGGCGTCCAGGATTTCCGTTTCGCCCTCTGCACACATGGCGGCAACGGCAAAGCTCATGGCTATACGGTGATCCTTCTTGCTGTGGATGACTGCACTGTGAAGGGGCTTGCCACCTCTGATGATCATGCCGTCATCAGTTCCTGTTATGTCAGCACCCATGGCTGAAAGGTTGTTCACCATAACGTCGATACGGTTGGATTCCTTAACCTTTAATTCTGCGGCGTCCTTTATTACGGTTTCACCCTCTGCGAAGCAGGCAAGGATCGCAATAACAGGAATTTCATCTATGAGCTTTGGAATGATGTCGCCCTCGATCACGCAGCCCTTAAGACTGCTGGTCTTTACAGTGATGTCTGCGGTAGGCTCCCCTGAGTCTGCATTGACATTTGTAAATGTTATATTGCCACCCATCATCTTTATCACATCTATAATTCCGTCTCTGGTAGGATTGATACCCACATTCTTAATGGTGATCTCTGAGTTCTCTGCAATAAGACCAGCCACCAGGAAGTATGCAGCAGAAGAGATATCTCCCGGAACAACGATCTTCTGACCTGTGAGAACAGGATCAGAAGTTACAGTGGCAGTGGTGCCAAGGGTGGTACATGAGCCGCCGAAGGCATTAAGCATAAGCTCTGTGTGGTTTCTTGACACATACGGTTCGGTTACGCTGGTTTCACCGTCAGCATAGAGACCCGCAAGGAGCACACAGGATTTAACCTGGGCTGAAGCTACAGGAGAATCATAATGTATGCCCTTAAGCTTCCTTCCGTTTATGATAAGCGGGGCACAGTCATTCCCCCGCTCGCTGGTTATGTCAGCTCCCATCATGGCAAGGGGAGTTATGATCCTCTTCATTGGACGTCTGCATATGGAGTCATCACCGATAACCCTTGAAGAGAAATTCTGGGCAGCCAGGATACCTGACATAAGCCTTGTGGTGGTTCCGCTGTTTCCCACATCCAGAGTGTCGGCAGGAGCTTTAAGACCGTGGAGACCGTTTCCGTGGATTGTGACAATGCTGCCGTCGTAATCAATGTCCACACCCATCTGCCTGAAACAGTTCATGGATGAGATACAGTCGGCACCGTTTAAGAAGCCGTGAACCTCGGTTATTCCCGAAGCTATGGAACCAAGCATTATGCTTCTGTGAGAGATGGATTTATCTCCGGGTACAGTTATTTCCCCTTTTAAATGTTTTGTTTTCTTAAAAATCATATGTTTAACCTCAGGCTGTATATTTTAAGATCCATATAGATTATGGTTAGTGTCTGCTATCTATTATAGATTTTGTAACCACATTTATCAAGCAGAGTTCTGGCCTCACTGAGGGCGGTCTTGTCGTAGAAGGATATTCGGAGAACACCCTCCTCGTCCTCCCTGTTGTGGGAGATACCCAGATTCTTCAGGTTGATATTGTGCTCTGCAAGTATAGCGGTGATCTTGGCAATAGCTCCCGGCTCGTCGGGGATATCTACGAATAATTCATGGAACATCCTGATGACACCACTGGTGTTATTTGGGATTGAATCTCTGTATTCCCTTGAAGAGGCGAAGAAGCTGTTGATGGCAGCACCGTCGTTGTTTTCGATGTCTGTGATGATCTGGTTTATGAGATCTATGTACTCCTTCAAGCCATTTACCACATTCTTAGGATTGCTCAGCAGTATGTGTTCCCACACCACCGGATTTGATGAGGCAATACGGGTTATATCCTTGAAGCCGCCGGCCGCAAGTGACTTGAAGATACCATTTGCAGAGTCGGCATTGCGGGCAAGGTTCACCAGAGCTGCCGCTATTACATGGGGAACATGACTTATATAGGAAGTGATCCGGTCATGCATGGCAGGGGAGTACTGGATAGGAATAGCCCCCAGGTCGCTTATAAATGTGGTGAATTCCTCCACCCTTGAGTCCTCAACTGTGTCTGATGGGGTGATGAAATAATATGCATTTTCAATGAGACGGTCGGAAGCCGCATCGTAGCCTGAACGCTCGGAACCGACCATAGGATGACCACCGATGAAATAGTCCGTAAGACCAAGCTCTATAACGGCGTCGTAAATGTCGGTTTTCACGCTTCCCACATCTGTGAGAATGGTATGTGTCTTAAGATAAGGCTTCAACTGTTTAAGATATTCTATATTATAGTGGACCGGAGCACATAGGAATATGTAGTTGCAGTCTGTTATGTCAGGCACAATGTTATCTGCGATCACATCAAGAGTATGATCCTTAAGGGCAACGGTTAATGTTTCCTTGTCGGTGTCGTAGCCAACGATTTTATAACCCGGGAAGATCCTTTTTATTGATTTGGCAACTGAACCGCCGATTAATCCCAGACCTATGAATCCGATTTTAAAATTTTTCATAATGGACTACGCCCTCCTTCTACTTTGTTCTGATAGTTTAAAGTACTAAAGTATTATAAACCATATTCCCAATATCTGCAAATGGTATTATAATGGTAAAAAAATTTGGAGATGACGTTATGGAAGAAAATAGATTGATGGATTATCTTGGGGAGGGAGTGACCCAGTTCCACGTTACTGATATGTGTGAGAAAACATTACTGGAAAAGGGCTTTCACAATCTGGCATATGGCAAGGCCTTTGGCAGGCTGACACCGGGAAGATACTTCACAGTTCCCTTTAATTCGATGCTGATCGCATGGACTGTAGGTGAGAAGATTGAAAATCTCAGGATAGGGGCAGCCCATACGGATTTCCCTATGCTTAAGCTTAAGAGCAATCCGGATATGGTGAAGGCCGGTTACACAACCCTGAATGTGGAGCCATACGGTGGACTCATCAAGGAGACCTGGTTTGACAGACCTCTTGGCATAGCAGGAAAGGTTGTAGTTGAAGGAGATGATTGCTTCAAGCCATGCAGTTTGTTATATGACTCAAAGAGACCTGTAGCCGTGATACCTAATCTTGCGCCTCACTTAAAACGTGGAGATAAAGAGGGCAGTATTGATGTTGCCAAGGAGATGGTTCCTGTGACAGGTGTTGCAGGAGAAGAGATGGGGGAGGCAGCCATACTTAATATGATAGCAGACGAGATGGATATAGCCGTAGATTCCGTCCTGGACTATGATCTTTACCTTTACAATACAGATGACGCAGAGATGGTAGGAGTATCAGGCTCCATGATATCGTCACCCCGTATTGATAATGTATCATCTGTAGCGGCATTGATAGATACTATGGTAGCTGTTGATGCGAAGAACAGCAGTAATATAAACGTCATAGCATTATTTGACAATGAGGAGATCGGAAGCCGTTCAAAGCAGGGGGCTGATTCCGTTCTGTTCAGGGAATGCATAGACAGGATAATAGAAGCTGCCAGAGTGGGCAGTAACAAGGCGGCACTCACCCAGTCTGCATTTATGGTGTCTCTTGATGTGGCACACGGAACCCATCCGAATTATTCAGACAAGAGCGACCCTACAAATAAGGTGGTCCTTGGAGCAGGACCTGTATTAAAGAGCAGTGCAAGCCAAAGATATGTGTCAGACAGTGAGGCTTCCGCAGTGATCACCGCAATTTCAAGAAAGTATGGTATCAAGCTTCAGAAGACAGTGAACAAATCCGGTATGCCGGGAGGTCAGACACTGGGTCCTATCATGTCCTCATACATCCCGGTAAGGGCTGTTGACATGGGAATACCTGTACTTGCCATGCACTCCGCAAGGGAGCTGGCAGATGAAAGGGATTATAAAGAGCTGGTGGAGTTATTGGGTCATATTTTCCTCTGATTTAGGGATTTGATGTTAAAAATCGACGAAAAAATGCCCGAAAAGGAGTTGAAAACATAAAATACTTGCTATTGTAGTGAATTGTTGGTATAATTGGTTGAATTTGAAAAATTACATATTTGTATTGTTCAAGAAGGATTGTGAACGCTATGAAGAATAAGACAAGAAAATTGTTTCTCCTTACGCTGCTTACAGTATTTGCCCTGTCCCTTGTGGGATGTGGCAAGAAAGCTGAACGGGCAAATAAGGACACAGGCACTGAAACCAGCACAGCCGAGATTACCACAGAGGAAGTAACTACAGAAGAGGTTACAACGGAGGCACAGATCGACGCAGATGGTTTTACCGTTGTAAATGATACGGTAAAGACCACTGATTATGTGAATGTGAGAACTTCACCTGACACAGAGGGTACACCTGCCATGCAGATCGCAACTGACACAGAGCTCACAAGAACCGGCTACAACGATGAGTGGAGCAGGGTTAAGGTTCAGGGAAATACATATTATGTGTATTCGGAGTATGTTGTGAAGGTGGGATATGATGACAGCAGTTCCACAGAGGAAGATCCGTTGTTATACAATGACAATGCAGAGAGTAATGGCAAGAAGGTCTGCATAGACGCAGGCCATCAGGCAGTAGCTAACAATGACATGGAGCCGATAGGACCGGGAGCTACAGAGACCAAGCCAAAGAGCTCAGCAGGTAACACAGGAGTCAGCACAGGTGCCAAGGAATACGAAATAAACCTTCAGATCGCCAAGAAGCTTCAGTCGGAGCTTACAAAGCGAGGATATGAGGTTATAATGGTCAGAAACTCAAATGATGTTGATATAAGCAACTCATCAAGAGCAAGCATTGCAAACGACGCAAATGTGGACGCATTTATAAGGATACATGTAAATGCTTCAACCGACAGTCTTGCGTCAGGCTGTATGACAGTATGCCAGACCGCGTCAAATAAATACAATGGTGATCTCTATGATGATTGCAAGCTGCTTTCCCAGTCAGTTCTTGGGGGACTTACCAAGGCAACAGGTGCTAACAGTGAGGGAGTTCTTGAGACTGACAACATGAGCGGAATAAACTGGTGCACAGTCCCGGTAACAATGGTTGAGGTCGGATACATGACAAATGTAGAAGAGGACAAACTGTTGGTTACTGATGATTACCAGAACAAGATCGCCGGCGGAATAGCAGATGGAATAGATGTGTATTTCCATACAAAGTCAGTAAATGGTAACTAGGAAATTCAAATTTAAAAAATACAGATAATTAAGAAACAAATACAAATATAAAAGAAAAGGGTATTGCAGATCGTGGTTTTGATATGCAATACCCTTTTCTTTTTCGTATTAACAGGTTCCGGTTTGAAAGTAAATTACTCTTTCTGTGTTCTGTTGTTTAGACCGTTTAAATTCTATCTTTATTAAGTTATCCCGGATCTGACATTACTTTGACCTTAGAGAATTAAGTTCATCCTCTGTCAGGCGGCGGTATTCTCCCGGGGAAAGTGCCGGATCAAGAACAAGACTTCCCATGGATAGCCGCTTAAGGAACAGCACATCCATTCCTATGGCATTTGCCATTCGTTTGATCTGGTGGAATTTCCCTTCGGTTATGGTTATATATACCCGGCTGTGCCCCTTATTTTCATCAATATCCACAACCTTAAGAGTAGCAGGTTTGCATAATTTCTCTTCACCGATATCCACACCTGTCTTGAACATAGTTATGTCTTCATCGGTTACTATGCCGTCAAGGATTGCCTCGTAGGTTTTTGCCACATGCTTTGCAGGAGACAGAAGATCGTGGGACAGGGCACCATCATTTGTAATAAGAAGAAGTCCCACCGTATCTATATCAAGACGTCCCACCGGGAACAGATCTCTGGTATTCTCACCGGACAACAGATCAATGACGGTCTTGTGGAGATTGTCATTGGTGGCACTTACATAGCCCTCCGGTTTGTTCAGCATATAGTATACATACTTCTCATAAGAAAGAGTTTTTCCATCCATAGTTACTGCTGATGAGGTTTCATCTATCTTCATATCAGGGCTTTTGGCCGGAACACCGTCCACTGTAACAAGTCCCTTTTTCACTAAAGCCTTCACCTGGCTTCTGGTTTTTCCTGTACATTCTGACAAATATTTGTCTAGTCTCATTTTTATCACCATATTGTCTTACAATTTAATAATTTACACTAATACTTTACAATAGCCGGCAGAAAAAAGCAATAAAATCGAACAGCAATTCTATTGACATGTGTAACAAATTGAGTTACTATTTTAACAGAAATGTAACAATTATAGAGTTTATTTGTAAAGATTGTATCCGGTTTTTAATTAAATCGGTACTTAAAGAATATAGAGGCATAAAATGAGATTTAGCAGAATTAGAAAAGAGAGCAGACGTTATGCTTATATCAAGCACAACATCCTTTCGTATAAATATAAGAAAAGAAATATCCTTGTGGCAACATCAGTAGTATGTGTGTGTGCCCTTATAGGAGTTGTGGTGAAGTATGGTGAGGCTGTTGATAACAGCAGCATGAACCAGGTGACAGCATACAGTGCACAGGCAGATAGTTCATATGCAGATGACACTATTGAGGACGCATATGTAAGCAGTACGGAAGCTGCCCGGAACAATACATATTCAGGATACAGTGTAGATATAAACGAGGCGGAATTTGCCATGACAGAGGGGCTTGATATGAGCTCGTCAACAGGTTCAGAATTTGACGGCAAGTTCATTGTTGATTCAGATCAGGTACTTAATGTAAGAAAAGAAGCCTCAAAGGATTCTGAAATTGTAGGTAAGATGTATGACGGAGCCGCAGGAGAGATATTATCATCTGACGGTATATGGACCCAGATAAAGTCCGGTGACGTTACAGGATATGTAATGACCACATATATTCTCACAGGTGATAAGGCGGCAGCATATGCCAAGGATTATGGTAAGCTGGTGGGAACCGTAAATTATGAGACAGTTAAGGTCAGGGCGGATAAGTCAGCAGATTCAGCAGCACTGGGACTGGTTGCAGGTGGAACAGTGTTAAGCGTTATAGAGGATGACGATCAGTGGGTTAAGGTAGTTACTGACGAAGCTATCGAAGGCTATATCTCCGCGGACTACATAGACGTTACCTGCCAGTATGAGACAGCCCTTACTCTTGACCAGTATGCATCAGTAAAGGATACAAGAGACAATACAGCAACAGCTAAGAAGGATGACAGTGGCGATGGTGTTGTGACAGTAGCACAACAGTAAATTAGCTCCCTCAATTATATAATATATGTAAAAGGCATGAAATGTAATGATACTGAGCCGTGTTACGGTAAGGTGTCAGGAGTTTCATGCTTTTTCATTTGCAGGGGAAATGAGAGTGTGGTGAGTCACCGGGGAATCAGGACGGTAAGAGGCTGTGAAGAATGTTGACACACAAAAAGATGTGATATAAAATAATTGAGACGGTATGTCTCAAAACTCGTCGAAAAAATATCTAGGAGGGATTTATATGAAGAAGAAAATTCTAAGTTTCTTGATGGCAGTGTTTTTAGTAGTGACTCTTGTGCCAATAACAACATCGGCAACAGAGAACAAGGAGACCACTTGGGGAGATCTGGCTGATACAAGCTGGTATGATGGTAATGAGGAGGCAACAGAGTACCATATTACAACAGTTGAACAGTTAGCTGGTCTGGCTAAGATAGTAAATGCCGATCCTGGCAAAACAACATTTGCAGGTAAATATATTTATCTGGATAATGATCTGGATCTGGCAGGACATGAGTGGGTATCTATAGGTACCGGTAATGGTGGTTTGAATAGCAGTGATTATGGTTTTAATGGTGTGTTTGATGGACAGGGACATGTAATATCGAATTTATATTCCCATGACTCTTATATTGATAAAGATAATGAAAACAATCTCTATAGAAATGCACTTTTTGGAAATGTATGTAATGGGGAAGTTAGAAATCTGGGAGTTAAGGATGCCGAGATATGGATAGATCCTAATGATGGAAGTGCTGCAGGAAAGGGAATTCTTGTGGATATACTTAGAGGATCAAAGATTACAAATTGCTGGACATCAGGATCTGTCACAGGCGGCTCTAGTATTGAGAAGAATATTGGCGGTATCGTTGGAGTAGCGTTGAGAGGATGTACTATATCCGGATGTTATTCAAGTGCGGTGCTTACAGGAAACTATACTAATTCCACCGGGTACTATAAAAATGATTATGACGCATTTGATACCATAGGAGGAATTGTTGGTGCGAAGTTTGACGACGAGCTTACAATATCAGATTGCTGGTTTGACGGACAGATAATTGTTAATTCACTGTATGCAGGTGTAGGTGGAATTCTTGGATATACAGAGGACGGTACAACCATAAAGAATTGTATGGTTGCAACTACCGATATAGGTTCAGATAAAGATGTAGACACTGGATGGGTAGCTTATGCATTGGCAGGAACATTTGAGAATAATTTTATTCCGGCAGATGATAAGTATACAGCATATGCTATAGTTGAAGAACCGGGTATGGCAGTTTCGGATTTTAATTCGGATGATGTGCTTGAGGGACTCAGAAAGTATCAGGGAGAAAGCGTTGAATGGGTGGCAGGAATTAATCATCCTACATTTAAATGGGATGGCGAAAACATATCTGCAGACTACAGCAAGGTTGAGGCAGCCATAGCAAAGGCAAATGCATTAAACAGAAATGACTACAAGGATTTCTCAGGTGTGGATGCTGCTGTTAAGGCTGTTGTATATGGCAAGAGCATTAATCATCAGACAGAGGTAGACGCAATGGCTAAGGCTATTGAATCTGCTATTGCTGCTCTTGAGAAGAAGCAGGCAAGTGCAGAGACCCTTAAGAAGATAAACGGTAAGTGGTACTACATAAAGGATGGCAAGCAGGATCTTACTGTTACTAAGCTTGTTAAGTATGGAACAAAGTGGTACTACGTTAAGAATGGTGTGGTAGACTTCACCGCAACAACTCTTGTTAAGCAGAACACAAAGTGGTATTACGTTAAGAACGGTGTTATAGATTTCTCATTTACAGGTCTTACAAAATACAACAATACCTGGTTCTATGTGTATAAGGGTGTTGTGAATTTCAATTCCGAAACATTGGTTAAGTACAATACAAGATGGTACTATGTTAAGAATGGAAGAGTTGATTTCAAGTACACAGGTAATGTAACATATAAGGGTTCTGTATACTATGTGAAGAACGGAGTAATGCAGAACAAGGTAAAATAATTTAAGGGGGAATGTGCATGAAGAAGAAAATTCTAAGCTTTTTTATGGCGGTGGTTCTTGTGGTTATATTTGTGCCAATAACAGCATGGGCAAATGAACTGCAGGGATCAAATGTCTGGGATGGCAGTATCGCCACCGGGTTTGCAGGTGGAACAGGTACGGAAGCAGATCCATATCATATTTCCACCGGTGCGGAGCTGGCGTATCTGGCAAGTGTAATAAACAATGACGAGGACGAAGAGGTGGATTTCTCTGAAGCATATTATGTTCTCACAGCAGATATTGATTTGAATGGTCTGAACTGGACACCTATTCAGGATTCATCTGTTGGTTATTTTGCAGGAAATTTTGATGGACAGGGACATACAGTATCTAATATTGCCATTGGTACTGAGAGCAATCCACTGAAGGCGAATGTATTCGGATTGTTTGGTGCAATTGAAGGAGATGTCAGTGATCTGAATTTGGTAAATGTTTCAATTAATGGAGTTGTGCCTAAGCCAGCGACAGGTTATATGATAGGATTTGTCGGGGGACTTGCAGGCTATGCAGGTTGTAATATCGAGAACTGTCATGTAACAGGGCTTTCAATAAATATGGCTATATCTGATGGCACAAATGTTGGAGCATATTGGATCGGCGGCCTTGTTGGTGTTTTGGATGAAGATCAGTATATTAAAGATTGCAGTGTTTCAGGTAAGATAGTTGAAACAACAGGCAAAGGCTCTATCGGAGGTCTGATCGGTGAACTTGGAGCAAAATCAAAAATTACATACAGCGGAGCTGATGTTGAGTTAAATGTGGCAGCAGACAGTAAGGGCGGAGCAGACGTTGGAGGCTTTATCGGTAAGGGTAATGGTGATCGCAACGAGGAAACAGTTATCAGTAACTGTTATGCCACAGGAAATGTGACAGGTGGTTCATACTCAGGTGGTTTTACCGGAAGTATCTGGGGCTTGAATATCAAGAACTGCTATGCAACCGGTGATGTGACACAGGCGGCTGCTTCTATGGCCTCATTTGCCGGAACAGACGCTTCCGCAGGATATGCATATGGTTCTATTAAGAATTGCTACGCTACAGGAAATGTTGTAGGCGAGGCTCCTTATAGGTATGCATTTTTCATGCAGGACGCAACAGAGAGAAGTGAAGTCTCAAACTGCTATTTTGCAGGGGCAAATGCTGAAGTAAAGAATGATAATGAAACAGCAACAGCAAAGACATGGGATGATATGAAGACCAAGGAATTTGCAACTGAATTAAATGCCGGTGATGACAGCAATGGCTGGATGTTCTTTGAAGGAAGAACACCGATCTGCGGAGCAGAAGCAGCAGATTACAGTGCTGTTGAGGCAGCCATTGCAAAGGCAAATGCATTAAACAGAAATGATTATAAGGACTTCTCCGGTGTGGATAATGCAGTCAACGCAGTTGTACGTGGTAAGAAGATAACAGAACAGGCAGAAGTAGACGCAATGGCTAAGGCTATTGAATCTGCTATTGCTGCTCTTGAGAAGAAGCAGGCAAGCGTAGAGACCCTTAAGAAGATAAACGGTAAGTGGTATTACATAAAGGACGGCAAGCAGGATCTTACAGTTACTAAGCTTGTTAAGTATGGAACAAAGTGGTACTACGTTAAGAAGGGTGTGGTAGACTTCACCGCAACGACTCTTGTCAAGCAGAATACAAAGTGGTATTACGTTAAGAACGGTGTTATAGATTTCTCATTTACTGGTCTTACAAAATACAACAATACCTGGTTCTATGTATATAAGGGTGTTGTGAATTTCAATTCCGAAACATTGGTTAAGTACAATACAAGATGGTATTATGTTAAGAATGGAAGGGTTGACTTCAAGTACACAGGTAATGTAACATATAAGGGTTCTGTATACTATGTGAAGAACGGAGTAATGCAAAAGAAGGTAAGTTAAGAAGTGAGTAAGTCAGAGCATCAGCTTGCAAAGGAGCACGCACGTAATAAGAAGATCATTGATACAGCCTTTAAGGTATTTGTTGAGAAGAAGATCGAAGCAGTAAGCATGGGAGAGATAGCCCAGGCGGCAGGTATAGGCAGGGCGACATTGTTCCGCTGTTATGCCGGCAAGACAGAGCTGGTTATCGCAGTCTGTGCTGCCAAGTGGAAGGAATATCTGGATGAACTGGACGAGAGAAGACCAATATCATCAGTAGGAGATATACCTGCCATCGGACGATTTATATTTACACTGGACAGTTATATCGACATGTACAGAAACCACAAGGAGCTTCTGGTGTACAATGATAACTTTAATTATTACGTCACTCACGAGGGTGTTTCTGATGACGAATTGAAGGAATTCCGTGCCTCTCTTATTTCGGCAGATACGAGATTTGATATGATGTATGAGAAGGCAAAGGAAGATAAAACCTTTCGCACAGATATACCCCAGGATGAATTTATGCGTGTGACAGTGCATACAATGATGGCGGCATGTACTCATTATGCAGGAGGCTTCATATGGGGAGCAGAAGGGAATAAAGATTACACCCCGGAGCTTCTGCTGCTTAAAGAAATGATATTGAATTATGTAAAATGTTAAAAAGATACCCTCAGGAAGTCGGAGGAAGCCCTGACAACCTGAGGGTATTTTTATAAATTCTTATAATAAAAACATGCAAGCTGTGTCCTGTCACGAAGCTCCAGCTTGTCAAGGATATTGCTTATATAATTTCTTATGGTACCTTCACCAAGAAAGAGCTTCTCTGCGATCTCCCGGTTGTTAAGTCCGTCCGCAATAAGGGTGATGATCTCGTACTCCTTGTCAGACAGACCGAAGTCGGCAGGGGAGTGGTGTTTTTTTCCATTATCTGACATAAGGGCGGGTATCCTTGTCATTACCTCACCACCGAATACTGTCTGCCCATTGTATACGGCATTAATGGCAGGGGCAATGCTTTCAAAATCCTGTTTTAGTATGTAGCCCTTAGCTCCCATCTGTATTGCCTTTACGATGTATTCGTCATCAGAGAAGGTGGTTAAAAGCAGTATCTTTGCCGCAGGAAATTCTTTCATGATAAGCTTGCCGGCCTCAAGTCCTGTCATGCCCTCCATCCTTATATCCATAAGAAGAACGTCAGGCTCATATTCTCTGTACAGCTCTATGGCTTCCTGCCCACTTTTTCCCACCGCCGATATATTTATGTCAGTGGTGGCTTCAAGAATTGTCTTTATGGACAGTGACACCAACTGGTCATCATCTACGATCAATATATTCATATAATGTTTCAGATCCTTTCACATTTACTTTGCCACCGTAATAAGAAGCTTAAAACCATTGTCGGTGGATATCTTAAGGGTGCCCTTCATGGCATTTACCCTGTCGGTTATATTGGCAAGTCCTATACCGGTATTGTTTATCTTAATGTCAGTTCCGTTATCCTTTACAATAAGCTGATAGAAGCCCGGATGTTCCCGGAGAAGTATGTCCAGGGTATCTCCGTTGCTGTGCTTTACGGCATTACTCACAGCCTCCTTGGTTATGGCTATGAATGAATACTTTATATCCTTTGGGATGGTGTTGCTCATGTCGTAGTCCACATGTATATCAAGGGCTGAGATCCCTTCTGTAAGCTGTCTTATGGAGCTTTCAAGATCTATGGATTCGTCATGGAGATCGTGGACACTTTTTCTTATATTTGTCATGGCGTCACCCAGGGAGCCGTGGAGATCCTCCAGAGGCTTCTTAAGGACAGGCTCCGTATTTATCGCCTTTATGGCTCCAAGCTGCAGGATGGAGCGGGTCAGGGTGTGTCCCACATTGTCGTGTATCTCTCTTGCAATCCGGTTTCGCTCTTTAAGGGTTGCCATGTATATCATGTTATTCTGATTTTCCATGAGCATACGATCGTGCTCCTTCTGTATCATGTCCTTCTCCGTCTGGTCGTCGTGAAGTACCTTAAGCTCTTCCTTAAGCTGCAGGTTCTGTCTGTCCCCATGCTCCAGATGGACAGCCAGTGCCACAAGAAGGGCTACCGCCACCGGGGTAAATATTGATGGAGCAGTACCGGCAGCCTGAGATATGCCTGTGAATATATCTGCAAATGAATATACATATACAACTCCTGCCATCACCATAGGAACCTTAAGTCTGTATCTTATACAATCGTATAGCATCACCGGCAGGAAGAGGACCACACAGGAAAGCTTAATAGCTGATAGAAATATCAGGGAGATAATAAGACTGCACCACATTTTATACCTGTGTCTGTTTTTCATATCAAGGTCGGTAATGGGATCTTTTTTTGTCAGAATATCCTCCAGTATGACGTAGGAGATATTTGCCCCGATAATACCTAAGAGACAGGAAGCAACCATAGGAAGGTCATAGCTTTCCCGGCATAACACCGGCAGAAATCCGGATATATAAAGAAATAATTTAGACCAGATAATCCCCATAATGCTCCTCCTGTTTATAGTCTTCCCCCGAGTCCTCCTAAGCCCGGCTGTAATTGATATATTCCTGTTGATAAGTATACAGGCAGCCTCAAGGAAAAGCAATAATGACAAATGTCACATAATTTAATGACCTTACTCACTATGAGAAGACAGAGAAAAATTGTAATATATAAATATAAGATAAGCACTACACGTCATCACTTTGTGAGCCGTGTCAACAGCAGGATGTGTAAAGTTTTCTATGAAAACTTGACATGTAGCGTCAGCCCTCGCCGTAGGCGATTTATTATGGGCTGATGTTCAATTAAGGAGGGATTGAAAATGGAATATGCCATAGAGGTAAATAATCTGGTGAAGCGGTATAAGGATATGCTGGCACTGGATCATTTTAATATGAGTGTTAAAGAGGGAGAGGTATTCGGTCTTCTGGGACCGAATGGATCAGGAAAGACCACCACCATAAATTGTATCCTTTCTCTGCTTTCATATGATAAGGGCGACATTAAAGTGTTCGGAAAGAAGATGACTTCCGGAAGCTATGATCTTAAGCGGGACATAGGAGTGGTAATGCAGAATGTGGCGGTATTTGACGAGCTTAACGTATATGATAATATAGATTACTTCTGCGGACTGTACATAAAGGACAAGAAACTTCGTGCCGGATATGTGGAGGAAGCAATGGAATTTGTTGATATAGCAGACTACAGGAAGTTTGTTCCAAAGAAGCTGTCGGGAGGTCTGTTAAGAAGACTTAACATAGCCTGCGGGATTGCCCACAAGCCAAAGCTCATTTTCTTCGATGAGCCGACTGTGGCAGTTGATCCCCAGAGCAGAAACAATATCCTTGAGGGGATAAAGAAGCTTAACAGGGAAGGGGCAACTATAGTTTATACGTCTCATTACATGGAGGAGGTGGAGCAGCTCTGCGACCGTATCCTCATTATGGATAAGGGCAAGAGTGTGGCTCTGGGAACCAAGGAAGAGCTTAAGCGGATGATCAAGAATACGGAGACCATTACAGTTGAGATCGCTGACGTTACAGAGGAGCTTCTTACTTCTATAAAGGCTGTCCCTCATGTGTATGACGTTGTAATGAGGGATGAAAGCGTCAAGGTTTATTTCTCCGGCGGAAGCCATAATATCATAAGACTTATGGAGCTTCTTAAGGGCAGGGACATAACCTACGGAAGAGTATATACAGAGCTTCCAACCTTAAATGATGTATTCCTTGAGATTACCGGAAAGGAACTTAGGGACTAGGAGGTGCTCATGCATCGAAGGTGCATATTAAAATGGTGCACTTTATATCTTAAGGAGGGAAACGAATATGTTTTTTCACAATTTTAAATATTGCATAAAAACAATAATAAACGGAAAGGTGACGCTCTTCTGGACCCTGATATTCCCCATAGCCCTGGCAACCTTCATGTATATGGCCATGGGCAATCTTATGGAGAAGGGTGAGATGTTTAAGGACGTGAAGGTGGCTCTGGTGGAACAGGAGACGGACAATTCGTTAATGCTTAATACCTTATTCTCATCCATAAAGGGAGAGAATGGTGAGGCACTTATTGAGCCGGAAGTAATGGATGAGCAGGAGGCACAGGACGCTTTAAACAATGATGAGGTGTGTGCGGTCATATATTCCGGGGACTGTCATATGGATACAAGAGATGAGAACTACAAAACATCAACGGTCAAGAATATATTGGATCAGTATCTACAGAACAGCTATATGTATAAGAAGATTGCAGAGGATGATCCGGATAAGCTGTCGGAGATCATGGGATCTATGTTATGGGATACTGTATTCTATACAGAGGAGGCAACCACCGACGGCTCCCAGGATCAGTACAATAATTATTTCTTTGCTATATTTGCCATGAGTTGTCTCTTCGCCTCATTTTCATCCCTGTATACAACTCACAACATCCAGGGAAATGTAAGTGCCCTGGGAATGAGGAGAAACATATCAGCCACCGGAAAGCTGATGATAGTATGTGCGGAATATGCGGCAATGCTGTTCATACATTTTGTTGTTGAGCTTATAACCCTTCTGTATATGACCTTTCTTGGAGTGGACTTTGGACACAAATATCCGGCGATCATCCTTACACTGTTTGTAGGCTGCATGATAGGCCTTGCCATGGGCGTCATAATCGGAAGCATAAGAAATATCGGTGTCGGTGGTAAGATAGGTATAGCAGTGGGAGTGTCCATGGCACTTTCTGTTATGGCAGATCTGTGTGTGGCGGGACTTAAGAACATGATAGAAATGAAGTGCCCGGTGATCAACAGGATAAACCCGGCGGCACTTATCACAGACTGCTTCTATACGTTAAATGTATATGATAACTACAACAGATTTACAAAGGATATAGTGACCCTTGTAATAGAGTCGGTGCTCCTTGTGGCTGTGAGTATCCTGATAGTAAGGAGGAATAAATATGCAAGTGTTTAAGTCTTATTTTAAGATACTCCGAAGATATGTAGGCCAGGTGTTAATGTGGCTTGGAATATTCATAGGAATGATGATGATCATATTGAATGTCAGCACTGAGGAGGAAACGGAGTACACGGATAAGCAGTGTTTATTTGCATATTCGGATCATGATGGAAGCAGCATATCAAAGGAACTGACGGATTACCTGAGTGAGCACCATGAAAGGGTGGCTGGCATTGATGAGGATAAGGAGTCTGTTCAGGATGCCCTTTACAACAGGAACATACACTGTTATCTGGTGATACCGGAGGGCTTTGGTGAGGCAGTTAAGGCGGGAAATGCCGATGGGATGTTAAAGCTCATGACAATCCCAGAAACTGACACCGCAAGCTTATTTGAGGGAGACATGAACGGCTTTATGCAGAAGCTTTCTACTCTGATGGCGGCAGGCTATGATGAGGGGGAGGCAGCAGATATCATAGGAGACTCCCTTAAGGAACATGCGGAGGTGAAGCTTAAGGGGAATAAAAGTTATTTCTCCAAGCAGGAGCGGCTTTATTCCTATATACCGTGGATACTGCTTATGCAGCTTGTGAATGTTATAACGCCGATACTTATGATCTATAACAAAAAGGAGCTTAGAAACAGGATCCAGTGTTCATCATACAAATATGTGAATATCAATAAGGAGCTGCTTCTTGCGGTTATCATTACAGGACTTGGGGTCTGTGTGCCGTATGTTATGATGGATGGAATAATGCTCCGGGACAATCTGCTTACTGTCCAGAGTTGTCTTTACATGGCCAATATGCTTGTGTACATGTTAGTGGCAGTGAATATTGCCTTCCTGTTCAGTAAGGTGGCGGCAAATGACCAGGTGGTTTCAATGCTCTCCAACATAGTAGGTCTTGGAATGGCATTTTTATCCGGCGTATTTGTGCCTATGCAGTATCTTGGAGCAGGAGTCATAAAGGTAGCACATTTTCTTCCTGCATATTGGTATGTGATCGCCTGCGAGAACATATATAAGAACGGCAGTGCAAAGCTTGGTGTGACACTACAGGCAATGGGAGTCCAGGTATTATTTGCCGTAGCGATCTTCATGATGACCCTGGTAGTGGGAAAGAACAAAAAGAGTATACAGAACTGAAAAAAGGGGGCTGTACAATCTGTGATGACTGCGTGTCATCAAGACTGTATAGCCCCTGTATTTTATCTACGAAAAAATATTATTTCTCTTCCTTCTTCTCACGCTCGGCCTTAAGCATTGCACGAACCTTCATTGAAAGACCAAAGAGGTTGATGAAGCCTGAAGCGTCCTTGTGATCATAAAGATCACCGGTTGTGAATGAAGCAAGGCTCTCTGAGTAAAGTGAGTATGGAGAGGTTGTTCCCTGCTTGATGATGTTACCCTTGTAGAGCTTCATCTTAACTGTACCTGTAACAGTCTTGTCTGTCTCCTCAACAAATGCTGAAAGGCTTTCACGGAGTGGTGTGAACCATTTTCCTTCATACACAAGATCTGCAAATCTTGTTGAAACGATCTTCTTGAATGCAAGAGTCTCACGGTCAAGGCAGATCTCCTCAAGCTGCTTGTGAGCTTCCATAAGGATTGTTCCGCCGGGAGTCTCGTAAACACCTCTTGACTTCATACCGACAACACGGTTCTCAACGATATCAATGATACCAATACCATGCTTGCCACCGAGAGCGTTAAGTTTTCTGATGATGTCAGAGGTCTTCATCTTCTTGCCGTTTATTGCAACAGGCATACCTGCTTCGAACTCAAGCTCAACATCCTCAGCCTCATCTGGAGCGTTCTGTGGGGTTACGCTTAATACAAGAAGATCATCATAGTTAGGAGCACATGCAGGGTTCTCAAGCTCAAGACCCTCATGGCTTATATGCCAGATGTTTCTGTCACGGCTGTATGAATGGCTTGCATCAAATGGAAGATCAATGCCGTGAGCCTTACAGAATGCGATCTCATCATCTCTTGACTGAAGTGTCCACTTTGGATCACGCCATACGGCAATAACCTTGATGTCCGGTGCAAGAGCCTTAATAGAAAGCTCGAAACGGAGCTGGTCATTTCCCTTACCTGTAGCACCGTGGCAGATAGCAACAGCACCCTCTTCACGGGCTATACGAACAAGCTCCTTAGCAATAAGAGGTCTTGCAAATGATGTGCCGAGAAGATACTTGTTCTCGTAAACTGCGTCAGCCTTAACAGTAGGCATTATGTAATTATCACATAATTCATCAACAACATCACAGATATATAACTTAGAAGCACCTGATTCCTTTGCTCTCTTATCAAGACCGTCAAGCTCGCTTTCCTGACCAACATCTATACATGCACAGATAACTTCGTAGTCATAGAAATCCTTTAACCAAGGTATGATAGCAGTGGTATCAAGACCACCTGAATAAGCAAGGACAACTTTTTCTTTTGCCATTTTATAAATCCTCCTGAATAAAAATTCTCTTTTCGTCTAATATACAACTACTATGAATAATATGCAAGCCTAAAAAAGAAAATATACAAAAAAATATACATGAAATATTATATTATGGATTGAGGAAAAGACTGGAAACTCACTTAAAAATACTTGGAAAATGCCACGGAATAGCCGAACTTGCAGAAGAATAACGGCAACAGAAAATATAATCGAAAAACATCTTGCATATTATGCATGAAGAATGTATAATTATAAACCAAGCGAAGCACGGGATAAGAAGTTTGTATAACTGAATACAACCGCGGGTTCGTATCTTGTTTGTATGTATGGCAATAAGACAGAGTATATACCATCGTATACGAAGCAAAAAATTTGACTATGTGGATAAATAAGAGTAGTATGTAATCTGTATGCATACTGATAAATCGATGGCATACAAGGACGTATTTGCAGTGTTAGAATGATTTTGTAAATTTCACATAAGAAATAGGAATGGAAGGACACAAGGTATGATTAAAGCAGGTATTATAGGTTCTACAGGATATGCAGGACAGGAAATCGTAAGAATACTTCTGGGACATAAGGACGCAGAGATAGTCTGGTATGGCTCAAGAAGTTATATTGATAAGAAGTATTATGAGGTATACGGCAACATGTTCCAGATCGTAGATGACAAGTGCATGGACGATAATATGGAAGAGCTTGCAGAGAAGGTTGATGTAATATTCACCGCTACACCACAGGGACTCTGTGCCTCACTGGTGAATGAGAAGATACTTAGCAAGGTTAAGATCATTGATCTTAGTGCTGACTTCAGGATAAAGGATGTTGCTACATATGAGAAGTGGTACAAGATAGAACACAAGAGCCCTGAGTTCATAGATGAAGCTGTGTATGGTCTCTGTGAGATCAACAGGGATAAGGTTAAGAACTGCCGTCTCCTGGCAAATCCGGGCTGCTACACCACATGCTCGATCCTTACCTTATATCCATTAGTTAAGGAAGGTCTTATCGATCCTAATTCAATTATAATAGACGCTAAGTCAGGAACCTCAGGAGCAGGAAGAAGTGCCAAGCTTGCAAATCTCTTCTGCGAGGTAAATGAAAGCATAAAGGCATACGGTGTTACAACCCACAGACACACCCCTGAGATCGAGGAGCAGCTTGGCTACGCCTGTGGCGAGAAGATACTTATAAACTTCACACCGCACCTTGTTCCAATGAACAGAGGTATCCTTGTAACAGCTTACGGCAACCTAAAGGAGAAGGTAACATACGAGCAGGTAAAGGCAGTTTACGACAAGTATTATGCTGCCGAGAGATTTGTGAGAGTCCTTGATAAGGATGTATGCCCTGAGACCAGATGGGTAGAGGGAAGCAATTACGTTGATGTGAACTTCAAGATAGATGAAAGAACCAACAGGATAGTGGCAATGGGAGCCCTTGACAACATAGTAAAGGGTGCCGCCGGCCAGGCAGTCCAGAACATGAACCTTATGTTTGGACTCCCTGAGGAAGAGGGGCTCATGATGGCTCCTATATTCCCATAAAGAAATAAAAATCGGAGAAAGACATGGAGATAATCTCAGGTGGAGTAACAGCACCGAAGGGATTTCGTGCAGGCGGCGTACATGCAGGTGTAAGAAAGAACAAGCTCAAGAAGGATATGGCACTGCTGGTCAGTGACGTTCCGGCAGTTACGGTTGGAACCTACACCTTAAATGTAGTGAAAGCGGCTCCTGTTATGTGGGATCGCAGTTTGACCGACGGGAAGAAGAAATGTCAGGCACTGGTGGTAAACAGCGGCGTGGCAAATACCTGTACCGGCGATGCGGGATATCATGACGTGGTGGAAACGGCGGAATACCTTGGAAGAAAACTAAATATAGACAGAGAAAGCATTGCGGTAGCCTCCACAGGAGTAATAGGTCTCAGACTTCCGATGGATACCATCAGGCATGGCATAGATATGCTGGTCGAGGATTACGACTATGACATAGCCCATGGTACCGATGCCAGTCATGCCATAATGACCACTGATCTCTATAATAAGGAGATAGCGGTTAAGATAAAGATAAAGGGCAGGGACATAACCATCGGTGGAATGTGCAAGGGCTCAGGAATGATAAATCCCAACCTTGGCACGGTACTGAGCTTTATCACAACAGATCTCAATGTGGAATATGATCTTCTTCACAGGCTTCTTAAGGAGGATGTGGACGAGACCTACAACATGGTATCTGTGGACGGAGATATGTCTACAAATGATACGGTAATGATATTTGCAAATGGAATGGCGGGAAACCCGGTGCTTACAGAAGCTGATACCGAGGACGTTAAGGTATTTGCAGAGGCATTAAAATATATAAACACATACTTTGCCAAGGCTATAGCGGCAGACGGTGAGGGAGCCACCAGGATGTTCCAGGTGGACGTGGTAAATGCACCGAACCTCATAAATGCCAGAAAGCTTGCAAAGGCTATTGTGTGTTCAAACCTTATAAAGTGTGCCATATACGGCTCAGATGCTAACTGGGGCAGATTTATAAGTGCCATGGGACAGAGTGGGGCACATTTTGATCCCTACAGGACAGACCTCCATATTGCCAGCAGTGTGGGAGAGCTGTTGATAGTTGAAAATGGTATGGCAACGGAATATGATGAGGAATACGCAACCAGGATCCTTTCGGAGAAGAGTGTTACCTGCACTGTTGACCTGAAGCTTGGAAAGGCTGAGGCAACTGCCTGGGGCTGTGATCTCACATATGATTACATCAAGATAAATGCAGAATACAGAAAGTAGATTGTTACATAGTGGAAAGCGAGGAGTAAGATAAAATGGTAAAAGGCGATTATTCAGTAGAACAGATCATTTCAAAGGCACAGACCCTTATAGAGGCACTTCCTTTTATACAGAAGTTCCAGGGCAAGACAGTGGTTGTAAAGTATGGTGGAAGTGCAATGCTTGATGAGAAGCTTAAATACAATGTTATCAAGGACGTTGCCCTCTTAAAGCTTGTGGGCATGAAGCCTGTCATCGTTCATGGCGGCGGCAAGGAGATCAGCAAGTGGGTAGAGAAGGTTGGCAAGGAGGCTGAGTTCATAAACGGTCTTCGTGTTACCGACGCAGAGACCATGGAGATCGCAGAGATGGTTCTCTCAAAGGTAAATAAGAGCCTTGTAAGCCTTATGCAGCAGGTTGGTCTTAAGGCAGTTGGTATAAGCGGCAAGGACGGCGGACTCTTAAAGGTCAAGAAGCGTTTCCCCGGCGGCAAGGATATAGGTTATGTAGGTGAGGTCACAGAGGTTGACACAGAGATCCTCAACACCCTGATTGAGCATGACTTCATTCCTGTTGTAGCCCCTATCGGTGTAAGTGATGAATTTGAAGATTATAACATAAATGCAGATGACGCAGCGTGTGCGGTTGCAACAGCCTTAAATGCAGAGAAGCTGGTATTCCTTACAGATATCGAGGGAGTATTCATCGATCCTACAGACAAGTCAACTCTTATTTCGGAGATGAACCTGGACGAGGCCAGAGAGCTTATTGACAATGGTGTAGTTGGCGGCGGTATGCTTCCAAAGCTTAACAACTGTATTGCGGCAATGGATAACGGCGTAGCAAGAGTCCATATCCTTGACGGACGTCTTGAACACTGCCTGCTTCTTGAGTTCTTTACTGAGAAGGGTATTGGTACTGCTATTCTTAAGACACCGTTGTTTTAATTACATGGCAGATTACAGTTCATAATAGTTTAATAGAGTGGGGCAAGGGTTAAGCTTGACCATGCCGTACGGAAAAATAAGGAATATATAGTATTAGTGACCCCTTTCACTATGGTCACTGCAGACTATATATTCCTTTTATTTTTCTGATTTACATGAAAGAAATATTTTATTAATAGTTTGAAAATAATATTGTAAAAAAGTTGAAACTTGGTTAAAATTATAGTGTGTGCGTTTAGCGTCCTGATATTGCAATGAAACGGGTTCATTACCCAATGGGTGTATGCAATGACAGGAGGTAGACTATTTGAATAAAATTAATAAGCAGGTATTTGTAAGGGCATTTCTTGTATGGATGTTGATATTCATGGGAGCTGTCTCACTTTCGGGATGTGGGGAAACCATTTCCTACAATTCCGGTGACAGCAGTGAGACTACCGGGACAGAAGCTGTTTCGGGAAGTGGCGGTTCGAAGGACGATTCCGGTGAAGAGGACATATCAGGTGATAGTTCAAAGGATGTACAGGATGAAGCTGCTGCAGTAGATGGTGGCTCAGAAGGAAGATCCGGTAATGGATCAACAGATGGTCATGGTGATGGTGTTACATCTGACGGTGCGTTGTGTGTATTTGTCTGCGGAGCAGTTAAGACCGAGGGCTTGTATTATATTCCGGCAGGCAGCAGATACAACGACGCACTTATTGCGGCAGGGGGATTTGCAGAGGACGACGATACATCAGGAATAAATCTTGCAGCATTTGTAACGGATGGTGAGAAGATTTATTTTCCCCATGAGGGCGAAGTGGTTCCCGGAGATGGTGGCTATCCCTCAACCGGGGGTGGACTGAGTGCCGGAAGCGAAGGAACGTCTGCCGGTGGGAACAGCGGTGGCTCCGGGAATGGGTCAGATAGCAGAGTGAATATAAATACCGCGTCAGAAGAGGAACTGACAGCTATTTCCGGTATCGGGCAGAAGAAAGCCCGGGCGATAGTGGAATACAGAAGCCAAAACGGAGCCTTCAGTTCAATAGATGAGATTAAGAATGTAAATGGCATAGGTGATGCCCTTTACGAGAAGATAAAAGACAGTATTTGCATATAGAAGAAACAACAGGGTACATGCAGCAGACTGACAGGATTTTGTGCCGGAGGATGGTGAAGGCAGAAGGTTTTGGACAGGCCTGGCAGGAATCCGAATCTGGGAGGAAAGTTAATAATGAAGAGAGTTCTTGTGGTAGATGATGAGAAATTAATAGTTAAGGGACTGAAATTTAGTCTTGAGCAGGATGATATGGAGGTTGACGTTGCCTACGATGGTGGCGAGGCCTTTGAGAAGATAAAAAATAATAATTACGATATTGTATTGTTGGACATCATGCTTCCTGTTTATACAGGAATAGAGGTGTGTCAGCTTGTCAGGGAATTTTCCAATGTTCCTATTATCATGCTTACAGCAAAGGGTGATGATATGGACAAGATCATGGGTCTGGAGTATGGGGCTGATGATTACATTACCAAGCCATTTAATATCCTTGAGGTTAAGGCAAGAATCAAGGCAATATTAAGAAGAAGCGGAAGAAAGACAGAGCCTGTTAAGCCTGCCAATATCATGGAGATCAACGGCATGAGAGTTGAGATTGACAGCAGAAGAGTGTTTGTCCAGGGGGCTGAGCTTAATCTTACCGCTAAGGAATTTGACCTGTTGGAGCTTCTTATGGCACATCCTAACAAGGTTTATTCCAGAAATGAACTCCTTGATACCATATGGGGCAGCACATATCCGGGAGACGCAAGAACAGTGGATGTACATGTCAGGAGATTGAGAGAGAAGATAGAGAAAAATCCGGGTGAGCCTGTGTATATTCATACCAAATGGGGAGTAGGATATTTCTTTAAAGGTTAATTGTGAGTGATGGCAGTTATGGAGAATAAGGCAGTAAGTACGGAAACAGAAAAAGCAGAACAGCAGCCGCAGACAGGGGGGCAGTCCCAGAAGGAGGGAAGCTTCAGATTAAGCCAAAAGCTTACCATTACCTTTCTGATACTGTTACTGGTGTGTACATTTGTATTTGCAGCTCTGGTGGTTACATGCCTGTATACAAAGAGAAGATTAAGGGACGATCTGGAGCATAGGCTGGCTAAAGGGGCTGAGCAGCTTGATGAAATGCTCATTGGAGGAAGCCTCCGGGAGATGGATTACTATTATTGCAATGATGATATTGCTACTCTTGCCAGTGCATTTGCAGGCAGGATAATAGTGCTTGATGATAATTACAGAGTTGCTGTGGATACATACCACAAGCTGGACGGACGCATATTGCTGGATTCGGATATCTATAAGGTTATGACCGGCAAATTGGATAAATATGCGGAGTATTCAGATCAATATGTGCATTATGTAAGTCCGGTTACCTCGGGGGATAATAATATTTCAGGTGTTGCGGTGATGGTTGCCGCTACAGACAGCATAGATACGCTGCTCAGATATCAGAGAAAGCTTTCGTATGTAATCCTTGTGCTGATAGGATTATTTACAGTGATCCTGGCATTTCTTATTGCGAGACTTTCCGTCTGTGATATCATGAAGCTCAGAAAACATGTGGAGAACATGAAGGACGGTTTCCTCAGCCACATTGACATAAAAGGTGGTTTTAGGGAGACGTGTATACTGACAAATGACATAAATAAAGTATTTGCACAGGCACAGGTTCTTGAGGAATCCCGCCAGGAATTTGTTTCAAACGTATCCCATGAATTAAAAACGCCAATAACATCAATGAAGGTCCTGTCTGAGTCACTTCTTATGCAGGAGAATGTGCCTGCGGACATGTACCGTGAATTTATGAAGGATATTGTGTCTGAGATAGACCGCGAGAGCCAGATAATCACAGATCTTCTTACCCTTGTTAAGACAGAGAAGGATTCGGGCAATCTGAACTTTGAGAGAACAGATATAAATGAACTGATGGATGTTATACTAAAGAGACTTAATCCTTTGGCAAGAAAGAGGAATATAGATATATCCTATGAAAGCTTCCGTGATGTTGAAGCAGATATAGATAAGGTGAAGTTTACGCTTGCCATATCCAATCTTATTGAAAACGGAATTAAGTACAACATAGAAGGTGGTTCCATCAGAGTATCCCTTAATGCGGATTACAACAATCTGTACATTAAAGTGGCAGATACCGGTGTTGGAATACCTGATGACTGCGTAGATCATATATTTGAGAGATTTTACAGAGTCGATAAGGCGAGAAGCCGTGATACGGGAGGAACCGGTCTTGGTCTGTCTATTTCAAAAAATATAATAACGCTTCATAGAGGCACCATTAATGTATATAGTGAGCCCGGTAAGGGAACCACATTTACGGTGAGAGTTCCTATGAACAGGGAAAAGGATGGTGAATAGACATGGGGCTTTTTAAGAAAAACAGCAAACTGGTTTTTATTATTTTGCTGGCAGGTCTTTTTCTTTCATCGTGTGGAAAAGGTGCTGATGATGAGAAGAATACAATAGTCATGGATAATAACAGCGAGGCAAGTACTGTAATCGTGGATGATAATGAAGGAGACGGCGAAGCAGCAAATGCCCTTAAGACCATGACTGTAAGCTATGTTGACCATGACTGGACAGACTTAAGCAACGCAGAAATTAATGTGGATCCCCTTGCCTCAACTGAGAGCATGATTGATGCAGTTATGAATGCCATCATAACCGAACCGGAGGATGCCGCGAAGGCTGTTCCGGTGGCCCAGGGAATGGAGTATCAGCGATATAGCTTTGATGGTGAGGGAACGGTGACGGTTATCTTCAATATCGATAGTTCAAGGACAGACGCATATACCCTTAATCTTTCAAAAAAGGCATTTACCTTGAGCCTGTGCAGGATAGAGGGAGTGAATTCCGTCACCTTTGAAATGCACAATATCGTTACCGGTGATGAGGCCATATATCATGGCTACAATGAAAATTCATTTGCAAATATAGACGATGCTAATCTTGAGGCAGAATACAATGTAATGGTGTACTACGGAACCCTGGACGGAGCAGGACTGGTGGGACGGGAGATAAATGTAGATCTGTCTGATGCAATATCTGTAGAGAAGCAGATCATAGAAGCACTGAAGGTAAGTTCCGGTGATGATACTGAACCGACGCTTCCGTCAGACACATATATTGTAAGTCTCAGTGTAAATGATGGTGTGTGCTATATTGAGTTTAGCCGGGAGTTTTTGAGCAATGCTGTTGCCAAAACGGATATTGCCATGTACTCGGTAATTAATTCACTGACATCTCTTTCGTATATAGACAATGTTAACATCATGGTAGAAGGTGTCACAGACAATAATATCAGCGAGAAGGTACAGCTTGCCGTAACCTACGGACCGGATTATACACTGTGCCGGTAAGCTGATGAGAAATCGAAAGGTAATTAAAAACTGCAAAGCCGGTAATTAACAGGCTTTCAGTAGAAAGGAATAGAAAATAAAAAGACCAATATTCTTTGTTGCATTATGCATGTTGCTTGGAGAGGCCGCGGTAATCACAGAGAATTATTTTTGGTGCGTGATAATATTATTAACAACCATACTCTGGATAGTAAGAAATAAGAATATCCGGAGTATGGTTGCTTTATTTTTCATGTTCATTTTTTTTGTAATGGGCGTGTTGAACATTATGAGTACCGGAAAAAAGGAAAAGCTCTGTACGGAAATCGGAGACCGTGAGCTGCCCTGTACAGTTTCCGGTAAGATAAAGGAAATAAAAACGGACGGTCTCAGCGATACTTACTATATTATGGCGGATAGTATAGTAAGCTCTGAATTTGCCTATAAAGGGAAAATCGGAATTGTTATATATACTTCTGCAGGGAAGGAACGGAAGAACAATCCCGGCAATACAGATCATATTTATTTAGATTATATTAATGGAGATTATATCTGTATGTCGGGGACTGTAAGCGTTCCTGATTCCGCTACAAATCCGGGAACTTTTGATCAATACATATATCTGAGAAATAAGGGATATTATCTTTGTATTTCAAATGGGACTATAGAAAGCGGGAACCACAGACCATACAGCATTGAAGGCTTTCTTTACGGAATAAAGAACAGGTGCACAAAAATAATAGATAATTCATTTGACTCCGAGTCTGCCGGCATAGTAAAGGCAATGCTCGTTGCAGACAAATCCACATTGGACAAAAATATAAAAAAGCTCTATAGCGAAAATGGAATTGCCCATATCATGGCCATATCGGGTGTTCATGTTGCTATTATTGGCATGACTTTGTATGTTTTTTTGAGAAAATTAAGGATTGGCAGGTTTATATCAGGAACATTTTCAATTGCTATAATAGTCCTATATGGAATTATGACAGGTATGTCGTCTTCTACGGAACGGGCGGTGATAATGCTTATATTATCCATAGCTGCCGAGTATTTCGGAAGAAAGACCGACGCACCAACATCCATGGGATTTGCAATGATAATAATGGT
>ENA-USTZ01000018-USTZ01000018.1-human-gut-metagenome-genome-assembly--contig:-NODE-18-length-83522-cov-5.895141_pt1 | contig 83522 bp, 69 predicted proteins | sample MGYA00250049_ERZ773375 | MGnify/ENA primary metagenome ERZ773375 (study PRJEB29103, sample SAMN06111956) | human gut metagenome | biome: human gut; feature: ankylosing spondylitis patient; material...
TGGTAGAGCAACGCATTCGTAATGCGTGGGTCGAGGGTTCGAGTCCCTTTTTCGGCTGGTTATAACCCCCAAGGTGTGGATACAGACTTTGGGGCTTTTTCATATAATGGAAAAGGAAGTGCATGATATGATAAAATGGTATAAGCATTTGAAGACAATAAATAATCATAAAAGAATGGTGATGAAGTATTGCTTTAAGGTGGGGCTTTATAAGCAGGGTTTACTACATGACCTGTCTAAGTACTCTTATACCGAGTTTTCTGTGGGGGCGAAGTATTATCAGGGAACAAGAAGCCCTAATGACGCAGAACGTGAGGACAAGGGTTACTCCGGCGCATGGCTTCACCACAAGGGAAGGAATAAACACCACCTTGAATACTGGATAGATTACAGTTCCAACAGGTCAGAGGGACTGGTAGGCTGCAGGATGCCGGTTAAATATGTTGTGGAGATGTTCTGTGACAGGATAGCTGCTTCAAGAAATTATAATAAAGATAATTATACGGACGCGATGCCCCTTGAATATTTTGAGAAGGGGAGATCAAAGACTCTGCTGCACCCGGAAAGTGCGGAATTGTTGTACAGCCTTCTTCTAATGCTTAAGGAGAAGGGAGAGGATGAAACTTTCATGTATATCAGAAAGAATATCCTTCACAACAAGAAATAATATTAATACACCGAGAAATGATTTTAAGATAAATGGGAGGAATATATGGAATTTACTCATCTGCATGTGCATACTGAATATAGTCTGTTAGATGGCTCAGCCAAGATAAAGGAACTGGTTGCCAGAGCGGCAGAACTTGGATATGACTCCCTTGCCATAACAGACCATGGTGTCATGTATGGCGTAATTGATTTCTATGAGGCTGCCAGAGCTGTCGGCATAAAGCCCATAATCGGATGTGAGGTCTATGTAAGCCCCGGATCCAGATTTGACAGAGAGGTGAATAAGGGAGAAGACAGATATTATCATCTGGTGCTTCTGGCAGAGAATAATACAGGATATAAAAACTTGTCCAAGATAGTGTCAAGAGGATTTACCGAGGGCTTTTATTACAAGCCCCGAGTGGATATGGAGGTTCTTAAGGAATTCCATGAGGGCATTATCGCGCTGTCCGCATGTCTTGCCGGTGAGGTGGCAGTTAATCTGAGAAAGGGTAATTATGCGGGGGCAAAGGAAGCTGCCTTAAGACATCTGGATATATTTGGGGAGAATAATTATTTCCTTGAAATGCAGGATCATGGTATTCCGGACCAGGCAACTGTGAATGCAGGGGTTATGAGACTGTCAAAGGAGCTTGGAATACCTATGGTAGTAACCAACGACTCTCATTACATATATGCGGAGGATGCAGACGCCCATGATATCCTCCTGTGTATTCAGACAAATAAAAAAGTTTCGGATACGGACAGGATGAAATATGATGGCGGTCAGTACTATCTTAAATCAAAGGAGGAAATGTACAGTTTGTTCCCATATGCCGGGGAGGCTCTGGAGAACACTCATAAGATAGCCGAGAGATGTAATGTTGAGATAGTGTTTGGCGAGCAGAAGGTTCCTGAGTTTAAGGTCCCGGACGGACTTAATGCCTATGAGTACCTCACAAAGCTGTGTATGGAGGGACTTAAGGAGAGATATCCGGTTCCGACAAAAGAGATCACCGACAGACTGGAGTATGAGCTTAATACCATAAAGAACATGGGATATGTGGATTACTTCCTTATAGTCCACGATTTCATAAAATATGCCAGGGATAATGACATCCCTGTAGGACCGGGACGAGGCTCTGCAGCAGGAAGTATAGTTTCCTATTGCCTTCATATAACCAGCCTTGACCCTATAAAATATAATCTTCTCTTTGAGAGATTTCTTAACCCTGAGAGAGTATCCATGCCCGATATAGACGTGGATTTCTGCTACGAGAGACGTCAGGAGGTAATAGATTACGTTGTAAGAAAGTACGGTAAGGAAAAGGTTGTGCAGATCGTAACCTTCCAGACAATGGCGGCAAGAAATGTAATTAGGGATGTGGGAAGAGTTCTTGACCTGCCTTATGCTCTCTGTGACGCAGTTGCCAAGTCGGTACCAATGGAGCTTAATATGACCATCACCAAGGCTCTTTCAGTAAGCAAGGATCTTAAGGATATGTATGAACAGAAACCTGAGGTCAAGCACCTTATAGATATGGCACTTAAGCTTGAGGGACTTCCGAGAAATACGGGTATGCATGCAGCCGGCGTTGTTATCGGCAGGGATTCCATAGATGAGTATGTTCCTCTTGCCAAGGGCGGTGATGATTCTGTTATTACACAATTCACAGCCACTACCATTGAGCGTCTGGGACTTCTTAAGATGGACTTCTTAGGCTTAAGAACCCTTACGGTTATCCATGACGCAGTAAGATTTGCCAAGGAACAGTATGGCGTAGATATAGATATAAATAATCTGGATTACAATGATCCTAAGATATTCGAGCTTTTAAGCTCAGGTCACACAGAGGGAGTGTTCCAGCTTGAAAGTGCCGGTATGAAGAGCTTCATGAAGGAGCTTAAGCCGAGGAATCTTGAGGATGTTATTGCGGGAATATCCCTGTATCGTCCCGGACCGATGGATTTTATACCTAATTATATAAACGGAAAGGAGCACCCGGAGACCATAGCTTACGACACACCTCTTCTCGAGGATATACTTAAGCCTACCTACGGTTGTATTGTATATCAGGAACAGGTTATGCAGATAGTCATGAAGCTGGCAGGATATACCCTTGGACGAAGCGATCTGGTGAGAAGGGCTATGTCTAAGAAGAAAGCTGATGTAATGGCCAAGGAACGTCAGTATTTTGTATACGGAAATGAGGAGCTTAAGGTGCCCGGCTGTATAAATAACGGTATATCCGAAGATGTGGCAAATAAGATATTTGACGATATGACGGATTTCGCAAAATATGCCTTCAACAAATCCCATGCGGCGGTTTATGCCATTGTGGCATACCAGACTGCATATCTCAAGTGCTATTATCCTACGTGCTTTATGGCTGCCCTTATGTCGTCAGTTAAGGATAACAGTTCAAAGGTTGCTATGTATATTGCCCATTGCCGTCAAATGGGTATAGAGATACTGCCGCCGGATATCAATGAAGGCGTCAGCGGTTTCTCGGTTTCAGGCAATGCCATACGCTTTGGTCTTTCCGGACTTAAGAGTGTGGGAACTGCCGTGATAGACCGTGTGGTAAGGGAAAGAGATGAAAATGGTCCTTTTAAGGATTTCAAGGATTTCCTTATGAGGATGTCTTCTAAGGATACAAATAAGAAGACAGTGGAAGCTCTTATACTTGGTGGTGCCTTTGACAGCTTTGGACTCTACAGGAAGCAGCTTATGCTGGCATATCCTGTTATTGCAGATGAGGTGGCAAGGGAGAAGAAGAATTCCATGGCAGGACAGTTTTCATTTGCAGATATATTCGGAGAGGAATTCCAGGAAATGACTGCCGTGAAGTATCCGGATGTGCCGGAGTACGACCAGCAGGAGAAGCTGTCTCTGGAAAAGAATGTTCTTGGAGTGTATGTATCGGGGCATCCATTGCTCCAATATACTGATATGCTTGACAGATATACCAATGCCCTGACTACTGATTTCCAGGTAGACGAGGAGAGCGGAAGCCCTAAGGTGAAGGATCAGATAATGTACACGGTTGGTGGAATAATAACCACAGTATCCACTAAGGTCACCAAGAACGGGCAGAACATGGCATTTGTGACTCTGGAGGATATGGTGGGCACAGTCGAGGTTGTGGTATTCCCAAGAGATTATGATAAGTGCCGTAGCCTGTTATTTGCAGACAGTAAGGTCCTTATAAAGGGGCGTGCCCAGGCGTCGGAGGAAGGAGGCAAGCTTATTGCCTCAGAGGTTATGAGCTTTGATGAAGCGGAAAATGGAAAGCATTTTAACACCTTCAGACAAGCTGCCGGATATTATTCTTCCGGTTCGGGGAATATGAATGGAAATGTGGGCACCGGTTATGGTAATTACAATAATTACGGTTATCAGGATAAAGCTTCGGGAGTCAGTGATGAGGAAGTCTGGGTGTGCTTTGAGAATATGGAGCATTACAATAAAGAAGCAGAGAAATTTTCTGCCATACTTGAGAACCACAGGGGCTTGTGCCCGGTTATGGTGCAGCTCAGAGCCGAAAGACAGATAAAGAACATGGGCAGAGGATTTCTTGTGAATCCTGATGACACTCTTATGGAGGAACTTGCTGGGGCTTACGGCGGCGACAAGGTGCTTAAGCGTAAAAGAAAGTAATCACAATAACTGTGCGGTGCCAGACATGGGTGATGGGATTTTGCAATGTCCGGTAATAAGAAAGCCGGTAATAAAATTGATGATAATAAAAAAGCCGCTAATGAGATTGGCGGATTAACAGTGACTGAAAGGTTACAAACAGGAAAAGGAAAAGCTTGATCATATGGAGATAATAAGTTCAAATTCCAATAAAAATATTAAGGAGATAAATAAGCTGAATAAGGACTCTGCATACCGTAGAGAGCGGGATGTGTTTGTTGTGGAGGGCATAAGGATGTTCACTGAGCTTCCTATTGACAGGATAGAGTCAGTGTATTTCTCCGAAAGTGCATTTGCAAGGTATGGGGAAGAGCTGGGATATACCGGTGACGAGCCTTCTGTATATGTGCTTAAGGACAATATATTCCACAGCATATCCCAGACAAAGACTCCCCAGGGGCTTCTGGCAGTGGTGAAATGTTACCATTATGAGCTTGCAGACATTTTGGATCAAAAGGGTGAAGCAGGTATGTATCTTTTGGTTGAGTCCTTACAGGATCCGGGAAATCTCGGTACCATAATGCGTACCTCGGAGGCGGCAGGAGTTACATGCCTTATAATAGGCGGAGCTTCCTGTGATCCCTATAATCCTAAGGTGGTTCGTTCAACCATGGGAGCCATATTCAGACTTCCGTTTGTATATAATGTGGATCTTCTTGATGCAGCAGAGCTTCTTAAGGAGAAAGGTGTCGTTATATACGGTGCCCATCTGGCAGGGCAGAACATATATGACGAGGACTTCACAGGCAGTACAGCATTTCTTATCGGAAATGAGGGGAACGGGCTGTCGAAGGAACTCAGCAGCAAGGCGGATAAGCTTATAAAAATACCTATGTGCGGTAAAATTGAATCCCTAAATGCGGCAACATCCGCGGCTTTGGTATCGTATGAATGTATGAGACAGCGAATGAAATAAAAAAATGAGATCCGGCGGCACAAGATGGCGAAAAAATACTTCGTATATATTAAAATATACTTGGAAAAGGCTGTAGATACAGGTCGAAAGGTATTTGATATATTCGGCAAAACTAGATTATTTAAAGCAGCATAAATCTTTTTCCCGGAGAATATTCTTTAAGGTAAACAAAATACATAAGGAAATACCGGAAGGGAGAAAAAAATGACGGAAAAAACTTTAAACAATAATCAGGTAGTTGTAGCAGGGGAGATCGCATCGGAGTTTGTGTTCAGCCATGAAATATTTGGTGAGGGCTTTTATATGGTAGATCTGGTGGTGAGCCGCCTTAGTGATGCCTATGATGTTATCCCACTTATGGTGTCAGACAGACTGTTTGATGTAACAACCTCTCATGTTGGTGAAAAAATTATGGCAAAAGGTCAGTTCAGATCTTATAATAAGCATGAGGAGACTAAGAACAGACTTATATTGTCTGTATTTGTAAGGGAAATAGAGACTCTCGATGAGGAGGAAGCATGGGACAGCAAGCCTAATCAGGTATTCCTTGACGGTTATGTGTGTAAGGAGCCTGTGTACAGGATGACTCCTCTCGGAAGAGAGATAGCAGATATATTGCTGGCAGTGAACAGGGCATATGGGAAGAGTGATTACATACCATGTATCTGTTGGGGAAGAAATGCCAGATTTGCAGGCAGGCTTTCAGTGGGTGAGCATATTGCCTTATGGGGCAGGATACAGAGCAGAGAGTATCAGAAGCGGATAGGAAATGACCAGGTGGTGAGTAAGGTCGCATATGAGGTATCCGTGAGCAAGATGGAATGCCTGGAATGATAAACGTGTGCGGGGGGATTACGAAAGATGAAGAGCAGGTTGAATATTGGTGTACTTATTGATGATGTAAATGCGGTTTTTTCAAATCGGGCGATAAAGGGGCTGAATTTGGGACCGTGGCAATAGATGCAGATCTTTTTATAATCCCGGGAATGTACCTTGATGACAAGGATATTTCCGGGAAATTTATTACAATATTCCTTGTGCTAAATGATATTGACACTGGACCTTTTTAGTGCTATAGTATGCACTATCTAGGGATTACTAGAATAAATTAAAGTAGAGGTGCGAAGTTAAAGAGTATCCGGTTTGATGTATATGGAGCATTTGAGAGCCGGGGAAAGGGAAGTTCGCCGAAGGGTATGTCAGCCCATAATGATATATTCTGGTTGTGCAGTTAAGAGCTGTATGACTGTCATCGTAAGATGGAGAGCTACTTAATAGGATAAAGATATTCTATAGGTCGGCTCACGTCGACCTATTTTTTGTGCAATAAGCCGTTATGCAGAAATTGTGCTTGCACAAATTTCTATATGACGGCCAATGTTCATCGAGCCGACAGGCGAGATGGCATTGATTGCATGTCGAGTAGGTGTCAGCCTGCTCGATTGACATTTTTTCAAAAGCATACAGCATTATTTTGCATGTAGTAAAAATCGTGGAAAATGTATAATAAAAAACAGGTAGACGGAATTATTGGCTTGCATGAAAAGCGAAGTAGTTTATAATATTTAGGAGGTTTTTATTATGGCAATATTTACAGGTTCAGCAGTTGCATTAGTTACTCCGTTTAAGGACAACGGAGACGTTGATTTTGATAAACTTAAGGAGCTGGTTGAGTTCCATGTTGCCCACAAGACAGATGCTATTGTTATCTGCGGTACCACAGGTGAGGCAGCAACCCTTTCACATGAAGAGCACCTTGAGTGCATTAAGAAGTGCGTTGAGTTCGCCGATCACAGGATCAAGGTCGTTGCAGGTACAGGATCAAATTGTACGGCAACCGCTATCTACCTTTCCACAGAGGCAGAGAGCTATGGTGTAGATGGTCTTCTTGTGGTTACACCTTATTACAACAAGGCTACACAGAAGGGACTTATCGCTCACTTCACAGCAGTTGCAAATTCAGTTTCAGTTCCTATTATTCTATACAATGTTCCTTCAAGAACAGGCTGCAATATCCTTCCTGAGACAGCGGTCGAGCTTGCAAAGACAGTTGACAACATCGTAGGTATCAAGGAAGCATCAGGTAACATCGGTCAGGTTGTTAAGCTTGCTTCACTGGCACAGGGATGTATAGATATTTATTCAGGAAATGACGATCAGGTTGTTCCGCTTCTTTCACTGGGCGGAAAAGGTGTTATCTCAGTAACAGCAAATATAATCCCTGAGGATACACATGATATGGTCATGAAGTTCCTTGAGGGCGATATAGAAGGAAGTCTCAAGCTTCAGCTTAAGGCAGTTGAGTTATGCAATGCATTGTTCTGCGAGGTGAATCCTATTCCTGTCAAGAAGGCAGTGGAGCTCTTAGGACTCTGCGGAGGAACCCTTAGGATGCCGCTTACAGAGATGGAACCTGCAAATGTGGAAAAACTTAAGACAGCAATGAAGAATTATGGTATACTTGCTTAATAATTGTTGAGAGCGGTACACAGATTCGAGGATATTGTGTTGGAATATGACATAATATAAAGTAAAAGATCGGGTAGGTGTTTCCTACTCGATCTTTTAATTATTGTAAGGACAGCGGAGCTGTCGTTACGCCGCAGCAGCCTTGCCGCAGGCAAATTAGAATGCTGCTGTAAGGACAGTAAAAAAATACGGAGGACAAAATAAATGGTAAAGATTATTATGCATGGTTGTAACGGTAAGATGGGACAGGTTATAACAGACATGGTGAAGAATGACGATACTGCAGAGATAGTTGCAGGAATAGATGTGGTAGATAACAGGGATAACGGATATCCTGTATTCACTGATATAGATGCCTGCGACGTGCCTGCTGATGTTATCATAGACTTCGCAGCAGCAGTGGCAGTGGATAAGCTTCTTGATTACAGTGTGAAGCATAAAATACCTGTTGTACTCTGTACCACAGGTTTAAGTGAGGCACAGATCGCCAAGGTTGAAGAGGCAAGCAGGAAGGTTGCAGTTCTTCGTTCAGCCAACATGTCTCTTGGAATAAATACACTCATGAAGCTTTTAAAAGAAGCTGCAAATATATTTGCACCGGCAGGCTATGATATTGAGATCGTTGAGAAGCACCATAACCAGAAGGTTGACGCACCGTCAGGAACAGCCATTGCACTGGCAGACTCCATCAATGAGGCAAGAAACAATGAGTATGAATATGTATATGACAGAAGCCAGGTAAGAAAGAAGAGAGACAAGAAGGAACTGGGAATTTCGGCGGTCAGAGGCGGTACTATCGTAGGTGAGCATGAGGTTATATTTGCTGGTGTTGATGAGGTTATAGAGTTCAAGCATACAGCTTATTCCAAGTCGGTATTTGCCAAAGGTGCAGTTGAAGCAGGAAAATATCTTGCAGGAAAGTCTGCGGGATTATATAATATGTCAGACGTTATAGGTTAATTCCTGTAACAATAAGTAAATTGGAGCGTTTATATGGATTCTAATAAGATCGTATTATGTGCAAGTTCAAAATATGAACAGAAGTATTATCTGAACCAGGATTTTATAGGTCTGCCTGATGAGATAAAGAAGGAACTCAAGATCATGTGTGTTTTGTTCACTGAGGATGTGGGCGGAATATTTACATTGTATTTTGATGAGGACGGCGGACTGAACATAGAGACCGAAGCAGATGAATATGACGTGTTATATGATGATATAGGCAGTGCCTTAAAGGTAAAGCAGCTCAGAAAAGAGAAGCAGGATTTATTTTCAAGTCTTGAGATGTATTTCAGAGTATTTTATCTTGAAGAGTATCAGGAGTAAGGAGAGAAAAGATAATGTTACTTGCAGTGGATGTGGGAAATTCAAATATCACTATCGGTGTGTTCGATGGCAACAGCCTGGTACATACCTCAAGAATGACAACAGGTATTTCAAGGACTTCAGATGAGTTCGGTGTATTCCTGGTGGAGCTTATGCAGATGAAGGGACTGACTGTTGATATGGTCACAGAGGTTATTGTGACATCGGTTGTTCCGGACGTTATGCATTCTCTTACAAACGGAATAAAGAAGTATTTTAAATCTAATCCTCTTATTGTGGAGCCGGGGATCAAGACAGGTATAAATATTGCCATACCTAATCCGAAGCAGCTTGGTGCCGACAGAATAGTTGACGCGGTGGCTGCATATGAGATCTATGGTGGACCTGTAATAGTTATTGATTACGGAACAGCTACCACCTATGACCTTGTAAATGAAAGCGGAAGCTTCGTGGCAGAGGTTACATCACCGGGTATAAGGCTTAGTGCAAATGCACTGTGGAAGGGAACTGCCAAGCTCCCGGAGATTGAGATAAAGGTTCCTGAAACTATCCTGTGTAAGGATACCATATCCAGTATGCAGGCAGGTGTATGTCTCGGACATATCGGTCAGACTGAATATATAGTAAAGCGTATGAAAAAAGAGTCGGGATATAAGACTTTAAAGGTTGTTGCTACAGGTGGTCTCGGAAAGATGATATATGAGAATTCGGATTGTATAGATGTGTATGATCCTAATCTTACTCTTCAGGGACTTAGGATTATAATGGACAAACAGAGATGATTTTCAAGGACAAATTAATTCTGGCGCCAATGGCAGGTGTATGCGACCTGCCATTTCGTCTTTTATGTAAGGAAAAGGGCTGTGACATATTATATACAGAGATGATAAGTGCCAAGGGCCTTTATTACAACAATAAGAACACAGGACCGCTGCTCATGACAACGGAGGAGGAGAAACCTATAGGTGTCCAGTTGTTTGGCTCAGATCCGGAGCTCCTTGCGGACATGGCAAATAAAATAGAGGACAGGGGCTTTGCATTTGTAGATGTGAATATGGGATGCCCGGTTCCTAAGATTGTAAATAACGGTGAGGGATCAGCACTTATGAAAGATCCAAAGCTCATAGGGGATATTGTAAGTGCCATGGTGAAGAAATGCAGACTTCCTATTACCATAAAGATAAGAAGCGGCTTCGATGAGGAACATATCAATGCACCGGAGATTGCACATATTGCGGAGGTAAGCGGTGCCAGTGCCATTGCCGTACATGGAAGGACAAGAAGCCAGTATTACAGCGGGCATGCGGACTGGGATGTCATAAGACAGGTTAAGGAGCGGGTGACCATACCTGTTATAGGTAACGGAGATATAAATGATGTGTTCGATGTTATAAAAATGAGAGAACAGACCGGCTGCGACGGTTTTATGATCGGCAGGGGAGCAAGAGGCAACCCATGGATATTTGACGAGATTAAGACATATCTTGAAACCGGGGAGATAAAGGCAAGACCTGATCTCCACGAAATAAAAGACATGATGTTAAGACATGCAAGGCTCATGATAGAGTACAAGGGTGAGTTTACCGGTATCCATGAAATGCGTAAGCACGTGGCGTGGTATTCGGCAGGCTTTAAGGATTCTTCCAAGCTGCGTAATCTTATAAACCAGGTTGAGACCTATGATGAGATGGTGGAGCTTCTTGATCGGTATATAAAATAGCAATATACAGGCTCCGGATATACAAAACAGGTGTCTATGGGGGTTGACCTGGTGTTGGGAAGATTATATAATTATTGGTACGATTGTTTTGACTGCGTCACGATTACTTCGTGACTGTGATGATTGTGTCTGGTTTGACAGGCGGATGTTAATAGGCTGATGTTCAGATCATAACGGAGGTAAAGGCATGAAGAAGTATAATAGTCCTAAAGCAATGTTAAGTTCAAGGATTAAGAAGACCGGTATAGGTATCTGTGCCGGTGTAATAGTTGTGTCTGCAAGTATTGGAAGCCTGGCAGCATTCAAGGCGGACGACAAGCGTGTCTATTCCAAGAACAAGAACATGTATGTGTCAGAAGCCGGAGCTACTGCATTGGAGGATAACAAATTTGAGGTGCAGGTGGCAAGCTATACGGACGCCAACCCTGATGGTAATTTCACCGGCAAGGCAAGGATGGATGATGACAGCACCTTTGAACTGGCAAGTGCAGAAGATCATACTACAAGAGATCATGTGGATCACAGAACAGGTGGTGCACTTATAGATACACCGGATAATCCTATAGAAGGAGCTACGGAAGAACCTACAACCCAGCAGTTTGTGTTTATACCAGCGGGAGGAAGTACCGGCGGTGGTAATTCCGGAGGCGGCAGTGGCGGAGGAAACTCCGGCGGTGGCAACAGTGGTGGCGGTGGTTCTGATGGAACTACCGAGGAGAAGAAGCCTACAGACGGAATGGAGTATCTGGGTGAATATACCATAACTGCTTACTGTCCATGTGAGAAGTGTACGGGAAAGGTTGATCCTGACGGAATCACAGCCAGCGGTAAGAAGGCTTCACCAAACCACACTATAGCAGCTCCACCGGAATTTGAGTTTGGAACCAAGTTGTACATAGATGGTATCACATACGAGGTAGAAGACAGAGGCGGTGCCATAACCGGAAAGCGTCTTGACATTTATTTTGATACCCACGAGGAGGCACTTGCTTTCCCTATGGGAACCTATGACGTATATCGTCCAAAGAATTAGAAAATTTGCCGTGAGCTTATGCAAGCGGTATAACATCATATATATAAGGAGAATTGGCAGATGGAACTTATTTACAAAAGCACTAGAAATGCAAATGAAACAGCAACAGCTTCACAGGCAATATTAAAGGGTCTTGCAAATGAGGGCGGTTTATTCGTGCCTGATTCAATACCTGCGCTTGACGTGTCACTTGAGGCACTTGCAGCAATGGATTACAGACAGGTGGCATACGAGGTTATGAAGCTCATGTTCACTGACTTCACAGAGGAGGAGTTAAAGGCTTGTATCAATTCAGCATATGACAGCAAATTTGATACACCGGAGATCGCACCGCTTGTTAAGAAGGCAGGGGCATATTATCTTGAGCTGTTCCATGGCTCAACTATCGCATTCAAGGATATGGCTCTTTCAATTCTTCCATACCTCCTTACTACATCAGCAAAGAAAAATGGTGTAAAGAACGAGATAGTTATCCTTACAGCAACGTCAGGAGATACAGGAAAGGCTGCACTTGCAGGATTTGCAGATGTTCCCGGAACAAAGATCATAGTATTCTATCCTAAGCATGGTGTGAGTCCTATCCAGGAGAAGCAGATGGTTACTCAGAAGGGTGACAATACATTTGTAGTTGGAATAACAGGAAACTTCGATGACGCCCAGACAGGTGTCAAGAAGATGTTCTCGGATACAGAGCTTGCTGCATACATGGATGAGAATGGATATCAGTTCTCATCGGCGAATTCAATTAATATCGGACGTCTTGTACCACAGATGGTTTATTATGTATATGCATACACACGTCTTGTGGCAGACGGAACAATAAAGGCAGGGGACAAGATCAACGTAGTTGTTCCTACAGGAAACTTCGGAAATATCCTTGCCGCATATTATGCTAAGGAGATGGGGCTTCCTATAGCCAAGTTTATCTGTGCTTCGAATGATAACAAGGTTCTCTATGATTTCTTCACAACAGGAACATATGACAGAAACAGAGAGTTCATCCTTACAACATCACCATCAATGGATATTCTTATTTCAAGTAACCTTGAGAGACTTATATATAAGATTGCAGGAAATGACGCAGTAAAGAACAGTGAACTTATGAAGTCACTTTCATCAACAGGTGTATATACGATCACAGATGAAATGAAGAAGAGACTTGAGGAGTTCGCCGGCGGATATGCTACAGAACCAGAGACAGCAGCAACTATCAAGAGGATATATGAGTCAGACAATTATATCATTGACACTCATACAGCAGTTGCGGCTACTGTATATGACAAGTATGTTAAGGAAACAGGAGATACAACTCCTACAGTTATCGCTTCAACAGCAAGCCCATACAAGTTCACAAGAAGTGTAATGAATGCTATTGACAGTGAGTATGACAGCAAGTCAGACTTCGAGCTTGTTGATGAGCTTTCAAAGCTTTCAAAGGTAAAGGTTCCACAGGCTATTGAAGATATACGTACCGCACCGGTACTTCATGATACAGTATGCGATAAGGAAGACATGCTTAAGGTAGTTAAGGGATTTTTAGGAATATAATATATCACGATTGCAAAGCAATCGTGATAATAGACAGTTCGTTTGTACCATCCTGTCGGTAAACAAAACTAGGGCATTATTAAAAATGGATCTGCGGTAGTGGCGGGGCTGTTTATATAATGTTTTAGTTTATAAAAGACGAAATGGTATATGCATTTCGTCTTTTTGTTATGGCAAAGAGAAAAGTGCGACATGCTTGCATGATCGCATTTGACGACTGCTGATCAGCAGATGAAACTTGCAAAGCGTGTTTTGTCGTTGTAAAAGCAACGATGAAAATGCAATAATTAAATAAGTCATGGGAATTCGAAGAAAAAGATGACCTAAAAGGCGAAAAGGAGAAAACAGGTCAAGAAAAACCGGGGGAAAAGATGACCTAAAAGGTGAAAAGGAGAAAATAGGTCAAGAAAAACCGAGGGAAAAGATGACCTAAAAGGCGAAAAGGAGAAAATAGGTCAAGAAAAAAGCGAAAAAAACATGACCTAAACGTTGAAAAAAAGAAACAGGTCAAGAAAAACGAATAAGGCCGGAAGAAATATAATAAATGGCATTATGATATTGAAAACTGAAATTATACAAGAATATAGAGTAAGAAAAATCAGAAAGGAAGAAGTATGTACAGATTAGAAACTAATGCAAGCTTTGACAGTGCCCATTTTCTAAAGGGGTATCAGGGAAAGTGCAGCAACATACATGGACACCGGTGGAAGGTGGAGGTTGCAGTTGCAGGTGAGAGATTAAGTGAAGAGGAACAGACTAGGGGTATGTTGGTAGATTTTGGCAACCTGAAGGCTGACCTAAAGGCACTTACGGACTATTATGATCATTGCCTGATAATAGAGAGAAATTCCCTTAAGGATAAAACCATGGAAGCCCTTGTGGAGGAGGGCTTCAGGATCATACAACTGGATTTCAGACCTACAGCGGAGAACTTTTCCAGGATGTTTTATAATGAGATGGAGAAAAAAGGCTACGATGTTTATGAGGTGAGAGTGTACGAAACACCAAATAATATGGCGATATACTCAGAAAAGTAAATTTCAAAGGAATCCATTATAAAAAATGAAATAGATAAAACAAAATCAGCAAAAATAAGGAGACATACAATGGCACAATTTAAAGTGGCTGAGAGATTTGTCAGCATAAACGGTGAGAGTGCAAGAGCGGGTGAACTTGCAGTGTTCATAAGATTTGCAGGGTGCAATCTTAATTGCGGTTACTGCGATACAAAATGGGCAAATGAAAAGGATACGGAATATGAGTTGCTTTCAGATGAGGAGCTTATAAGCTACATTAAGAGAACTGAAATAAAGAATGTTACTCTTACAGGTGGTGAGCCTCTTATACAGGAGGATATAGATGAACTTCTTCTGAAGCTTTCCCTTGAGGAGGATATAAGGGTAGAGGTTGAGACAAACGGCAGCATTGATATAGCAGAGTTTAAGGCAGTTGCAGATGGAATTTCTTACACCCTTGATTACAAGCTTCCGGGAAGCGGATGTGAGGACAAGATGTGTATATCAAATTATAATTATGTTGATAAGAATGATGCCGTTAAATTTGTTGTGGGTTCCATCAAGGATCTGGACAGAGCGAGAGAGGTAATATACACATATGGACTTGATGTAAAGACAAGAGTATATATAAGCCCGGTATTTGGAAGCATAGAACTTGAGGACATAGTTGATTACATGATTGAAAATAACATGAACGATGTGAAGCTTCAGCTTCAAATGCACAAGATAATCTGGGATCCGGAGACGAGAGGAGTATAAAATGGCAATAGATAAGGACGCAATAAGAGAGCATGTAAGAGGAATATTGATAGCTCTGGGAGATGACCCTGACAGAGAGGGACTTAAGGAGACCCCCGACAGAGTTGCCAGAATGTATGAAGAAGTATTTGCAGGGATGAACTACACAAATGATGAGATAGCAGAGATGTATGGCAAGACCTTCAAGGAAGAGGACACAAGACATACTGAGGATATGGTGTTTGTAAAGGACATTGAGGTGTTCTCATACTGCGAGCACCATATGGCACTGATGTATGACATGAAGGTGTCTATAGCATATCTTCCTAAGGACAGGCTCATAGGATTAAGCAAGCTGGCAAGGATTGCCGATATGGTAGCCAGAAGACTTCAGCTGCAGGAAAGAATAGGTACAGACATTGCATATATTGTAAGTAAGGTTACAGGTTCAGAGGATGTGGCAGTTCTGATCGAGGCAAATCATAGCTGTATGACAGCAAGAGGAATTAAGAAGCCGGGAACAAAGACGTTTACCACAACCTTCAGAGGCAAATTTGAAAATGACATTACACTGCAGAACAAGCTGCTCCTGATGAACACTCATTAGGAGCAACGACAGGCAAAATAATGAAATAGATATCAAGTGTAATAATGAAATAGTTCAACAATAAATAAGTGCAAAAAACCAAATGAAAAACCGGAGAAAAATATCAGAAGTAACGCGACAATCTAAATGTAAAACCGGAGGAGCAATACCGGAAGTGACGCAAGGCTTTTGATACAAAAAACATAGAAAGGAAAAAAGAAATCTGATGATCCTTGATCGATCATCGGATTATAAGGTGATAACAATGAGAAATAAAGAAGAAGCGGTAGTAGTATTCAGTGGCGGACAGGACAGTACAACATGCCTTTTGTGGGCACTGAGCAGATACAAGAAGGTGTATGCTATTTCATTTGACTATGGTCAGAGACATGTGGCAGAGCTTGACTGTGCAAAGGAAATCGCAGAAAAACTTGGAGTGGAACATTATATACTCGATATGACATTGCTTAATCAGCTTGCACCTAACTCACTTACAAGATCAGATATTAAGGTTGATGAAAATGCGCCTGAGGTTGGAACACCTAATTCATTTGTAGATGGAAGAAATCACCTGTTCCTTTCATTTGTTGCGGTATTTGCCAAGCAGAAGGGAATAAGTGATATAATTACAGGTGTGTCCCAGAGTGACTTCTCAGGATATCCTGATTGCAGGGATGCATTCGTAAAGTCCCTCAATGTAACTCTTAATCTTGCCATGGACTACGAGTTTAACATAATCACACCCCTTATGTGGATCGATAAGATGGAGACATGGAAGATGGCTGATGAGCTTGGTGGACTGGAACTGGTTCACGATATGACACTTACATGTTATAATGGCATAAAGGGCGACGGCTGCGGACACTGCCCTGCATGTAAGTTAAGAAAGAGAGGCTATGACCTCTACATGAAGTACAAGAAGAATAAGTAGACCGGATTATGTGAAAAAGCAAAGTAAACTGTGACAGAAGCGGCAGAAAATATAACGAAAATGCCAGTGGAAAGTAACAGAATAAGTAACAGTAACAGTAAAAGGTGCGCAACCTAAAATAACAGACAGGAGATAATGTGTTTTATGAAGAAAATGTTGTTTGTTGTAAATCCTAAGGCAGGTAAGACAACACTTAAGAATAGCCTTGCAGATGTAATAGATATATTCATAAAAAATGACTACGAAGTTACCATTCATATTACACAGAATGCGGACGACGCGTCAAGGATAGCAAAAGAAAGAAGCATGGACTTTGATGTGATTGTGTGCGCCGGCGGAGACGGAACCCTTGCAAATGTAATAAATGGTATCATGCAACTTCCAAAGGCTGACAGAGTACCTGTGGGCTATATTCCATGTGGCTCTACAAATGATTATGCCAGGAGCCTTGACATTCCTGATGTGGGCATTAAGGCAGCGGGAAAACTGGTTAAGGCACAGCCGTTTGCAGTGGATATAGGACATTTGACCGATAAGTTCTTCGTGTATGTGGCAGCATTTGGTATATTCTCGGATGTGAGCTATGCAACGCCACAGAATATGAAGAATGTGCTGGGACACGGAGCTTATGTGTTACAGGGCATAAAGAGCGTTATAAATATACCGTCGTATCATCTGGTCATAGAGCATGACAACGAGGTGGAAGAGGACGATTTCATATATGGAATGGTGTCAAACTCTGTGTCTGTAGGCGGCTACAAGAGTATGGTGAGAAATGGTGTTGAGTTTGATGACGGTTTGTTTGAATGCCTGTTCATAAGGAAGATCAGAAATCCTGCGGATCTTAACAGGACGGTTGGAAGCCTCATAGGAGGTTATCCAAATGACAAGAATATGGTTTGCTTCAGAACCTCAAATGTGAAAATCAGAAGTGACAAGGAGATCGCCTGGACTCTTGACGGTGAGTTTGGTGGAAATACCACAGACTGTGAGATAGAGATTATACCGAGAGCTATAGATATCCTTGTGTCCGTTGAGGGGGATGAGTAATAATACATTGCTTGCACATATCTGCAATGATGATATAATGAGCGTTAGCGAGCGGGAATAAGCGTAGCTTATTCATCGGGAGCGGCGAATGGCGATCATGAACGAAGTTCATGATATAATGTAATAATAAATTTAACTTAACATGTAAAAAGGAATGGAATAATTATGGGTAAGTATTTTGGAACAGATGGATTCAGAGGCGAGGCAAATAAGGACCTTACTGTAGAACATGCATTTAAGGTTGGAAGATATCTTGGCTACTACTATGGAAAGAAAAATCCTGAAGGAAGGGCTAAGGTAGTTATAGGAAAGGATACCAGAAGATCAAGCTATATGTTTGAGTATGCCCTTGTGGCAGGACTTACAGCCAGCGGTGCAGATGCATATCTTATGCATGTAACTCCTACACCTAGTGTGTCATACATTGTGAGAGCAGATAACTTTGACTGCGGCATCATGATATCTGCAAGCCACAATCCATACTACGATAATGGTATAAAGGTTATCAACGGAATGGGATACAAGCTTGAGGCGGCAGTAGAGGAGGAGATAGAGGCATACATTGACGGTGAGATCGGTGAGATACCGCTTGCTACCAGAGATAACATAGGAAAGACTGTGGACTATACCATGGGACGAAACCGTTACATAGGTTATCTCATGACTATTCCTACAAGGCCGTTTAAGAACATGAGAGTAGGACTTGATACTGCAAACGGTGCGTCGTATATTATCGCCAAATCTGTATTTGACGCACTGGGAGCAAAAACATATATCATAAATAACGATCCTGATGGATTTAACATTAATACTGAGTGTGGATCAACACATATTGAGAAGCTGCAGGCATTTGTCAAGGAGAATAACCTGGATGTGGGATTTGCCTATGACGGAGATGCAGACAGGTGTCTTTGTGTGGATGACAAGGGCGAGATCGTTGACGGAGATAAGATACTCTATGTGTGTGGCCGTTATCTCAAGGATAAGGGTGAGCTTAACAATAACACAGTTGTTACTACGGTAATGTCAAACCTTGGACTGTACAAGGCATTTGACAAGAAAGGCATTAACTATGAGAAGACTGCCGTTGGTGACAAATATGTATTTGAAAATATGATGGAGAACGGACACTCTATCGGTGGTGAGCAGTCAGGACATATAATCTTCTCAAAGTATGCTACCACAGGAGACGGTGTTCTTACCTCTCTTATGATAATGGAAGTTATCCTTGGAAGAAAGGTGAAGCTGTCAGAGCTGTTTAACAGCCTTACAATATTTCCACAGCTTCTGGTGAACATTAAGGTTACCAGCAAGGATGATGTTATGAACGACCCGGATATCCTTAAACTCAATGACGAGATCGCAGAGGAGCTTGGAGACGACGGAAGACTTCTTCTCCGTAAGAGCGGAACCGAGCCGGTTATCCGTGTAATGGTTGAGGCAGGTACAGATGAGCTCTGTAAGAAGTATGTGGACCGCATGGTGGACTTCATAAAAGAAAAGGGCTATGCCATATAATTAAAAGAATAAATACAGTGTTACAGCGATAATACTTGGGATTATTAAGTGTAACAGTCGAAATAAAGGAAATTTTTTATAATAATACTTAAAAAATTTCCTTTATTTTATGCAAGAAGCAGATTTGACCAAATTAGATTGACATTGAAATAGAAAACCTTTAAAGTTTAAATGGTCATTGTATATTGATACAGGTTACACAACTAAATAAAAGGTAATGCTTGTACGGGTTACCCGGAAACAATAAGGAACACGAGAGGCAGATTATGAACGACAATATTAGATCACATTATTATGATGAAGACGGTATACATGAGGAATGTGGTGTCTTCGGAATGTATGATTTTGACGGAAATGATGTGGCAAACTCGATCTACTATGGTTTGTTTGCATTACAGCACAGAGGACAGGAGAGCTGCGGAATAGCAGTGTCCGACACAGAGGGACCTAAAGGAAAGGTTCTGTCAAGTAAGGGAATGGGACTTGTCAATGAAGTATTTACTCCTGAGGATCTTGGAAAGCTTAAGGGAAACATAGGTGTTGGACATGTGAGGTATTCCACTGCAGGAGCAAGCACCATTGAGAATGCACAGCCCCTTGTGCTTAATTATGTAAAGGGTACATTAGGCCTTGCTCACAACGGAAATCTTGTGAATGCACCGGAATTAAGGAGAGAACTGTCCCTTACAGGAGCTATCTTCCAGACTACCATTGACTCAGAGGTTATTGCATATCACATTGCAAGGGAAAGAGTAAAATGCGGAACTGCTGAGGAAGCGGTGATCAGGGCGCTCAGAAAGGTTAAGGGATCTTACTCGCTGGTTGTAATGAGCCCGAGAAAACTTATAGGTGCAAGGGATCCCTTTGGCTTCAGACCTCTTTGCATAGGTAAGAGAGACAATGCATATATACTGGCGTCGGAAACCTGTGCACTTGATACTATAGGTGCGGAATTTGTAAGAGACGTGGAGCCGGGAGAGGTTGTTGCTATTTCACCGGACAAGGGAATTGTTTCCTTCAAGGACATGTGTCAGAAGGAACATGCAAGGTGTATATTTGAGTACATATATTTTGCAAGGACAGATTCATATATCGATCAGATGAGCGTGTATGAGTCCAGGATAATTGCCGGAAGATGTCTGGCAAAGGACAGCCCCGTGGAGGCTGATCTTGTGGTTGGCGTTCCGGAATCGGGAAACGCTGCAGCTCTTGGATACTCTATGGAATCTGGAATACCGTACGGAACTGCATTCGTCAAGAACGGCTATGTAGGAAGAACCTTCATCAAGCCTGACCAGAGCCAGAGAGAATCCAGTGTTAAGGTTAAACTTAATGTGTTGAAGAATGCAGTTAAGGGAAAACGTGTTATAATGATAGATGATTCCATCGTAAGAGGAACCACCAGTGACAGGATAGTGAATATGTTAAGGGAGGCAGGTGCCACAGAGGTCCATGTAAGGATCAGTTCACCTCCATTCCTGTATCCATGTTACTTCGGAACAGATATACCTGACAGGGAGCAGCTTATAGCTTACAACAGAAGTGTTGATGATATCTGCAGGATAATAGGTGCAGATACTCTTGCCTATCTGGACATTGACAGGCTTGGAGAGCTGTCGGGAGGAAGACAGTTCTGTCACGGCTGTTTCAGCGGAAAGTATCCTATAGCACCACCGACAGAGGATATCCGAGGCGAGCATGAGGATTTCAAGCGTGGAGCAGATTCAAAGGTAAAGTAGTTTAGGGAAGACCTGACAGGATTTTTATGTTATACTGTTAAAGTATGAAATGATCGCCGGTCTCAGACAGATCGGTGTAAGATAATAAGTTTTATGAAGAAAGGTGCAGACAAATGAGTAATGATAAGTATGTAAGCCCACTTTGTGAAAGATATGCAAGCAAGGAAATGCAGTATATCTTTTCACCTGACATGAAGTTTAAGACATGGAGAAGACTCTGGATAGCTCTTGCAGAGACAGAGAAGGAATTAGGCCTCAAGGACGCTGACGGCAATGACAGAATTACAGATGAGCAGATTAAAGAGCTTAAGAGCCATGTTGATGACATTAACTATGAAGAGGCTAAGGCCAGAGAGAAATTAGTTCGTCATGATGTTATGAGCCATGTATACGCATACGGTCTTCAGTGCCCTAAGGCAGCAGGTATAATCCATCTTGGTGCCACAAGCTGTTACGTTGGTGACAATACAGATGTTATCGTTATGACAGAGGCAATGAAGTTAGTCAGAAAGAAGCTTTTAAACGTGATCGCTGAGCTTGCAAAATTTGCAGAGAAGTATGAGGATCTTCCTACACTGGCATTTACACATTTTCAGCCGGCACAGCCAACTACAGTTGGTAAGCGTGCAACCCTGTGGATGCAGGAATTACTTCTTGACCTTTCTGACCTTGAATATATGATAGGACAGCAGAAGCTTCTTGGCTCAAAAGGAACCACAGGAACCCAGGCAAGCTTCCTTGAGCTCTTTAACGGAGATCATGAGACCATAAGAAAGATCGACGGAATGATAGCTGAGAAGATGGGATTTAAGGAGTGTTATCCTGTTTCGGGACAGACCTATTCCCGTAAGGTAGATTCAAGAATACTCAACGTACTTTCGGGAATTGCCCAGTCAGCACATAAGTTCTCAAATGATATAAGACTCCTTCAGCACCTTAAGCAGATCGAGGAGCCGTTCGAGAAGAATCAGATCGGTTCATCAGCTATGGCTTATAAGAGAAATCCTATGAGAAGTGAGAGAATTGCTTCCCTTGCAAATTACGTTATGGCAGATGCTTTAAACCCTGCCATTACAGCGGCAACCCAGTGGTTTGAGAGAACCCTTGATGACTCTGCGAATAAGAGAATATCAATACCTGAGGCATTCCTTGCAATAGACGGAATTCTTGATCTCTACTTAAATGTTGTTGACGGACTTGTTGTATATGACAAGGTTATCTATCAGGCGTTCATGAAGGAGATCCCATTCATGGCAACTGAGAATATAATGATGGACGCTGTTAAGAGAGGCGGAAATCGTCAGGAGCTTCATGAGAAGATCCGTGAGTATTCAATGGAGGCAGGAAGACAGGTTAAGGCTCTTGGCCTTGAGAATAATCTTGTGGATCTTATTGCAGCGGATCCTGCATTCGGTATGACAAAGGAAGAGATCACTGCAATCCTTGAACCTAAGAATTTCGTTGGACGTGCACCTGAGCAGACAAGAGAGTTCCTTGCTGAGGTTGTCAAGCCTATCCTGGATGCAAATAAGGACGAGCTTGGAATGACTGCTGAGATTAATGTATAAAATGCATTAAACCAATATTCAGATAAAATATCCGGTAATGAAAATATTTGTTCCTAAAATATTTTGAGTGGATATGTATTTAAAGAAAAATGGAACTGCTGTTTTACAGCAGTTCCATTAATTTTTTAGCGGCAACACTCATGCCGTGGGTGTGGTCGCTTATTATACACATCTTTCTTGCAGGGATCGGATTGTTGAACTTAAGTTCAAATACCTGGTGGTCGCTTATGGCGTCCTCGGCGAAGTCGTAGACTACGGAGCCAATCCCAAGATTTTTCGCTGCAAATTGAACTATCATATTACTGGTTGACAGCTCAAATTCAGGTTTGAGGGATACGGCATTCTGGAGCAGGAAGGTATCTACATATTTTCTTGTGCTGGTATTTGGCTCAAGGCAGATGAGGGGCAGCTCCATAAGGTCGTGGTATGACAGAACCTGATCCCTAAGATATTCGAATTTCTTTCCGGCAATGAAGCAGTCCCGCAGTGGTCTTGCATCCCGTATGGACAGTCTTGTGTCTCCGGGCAGTGGGGTACTGACTATGCCGAAATCTATTCTGTTGGCATAAAGGTGTTCGATGGTAAGTGGAGTGGGAGCGTTGGTGACAGTTACCTTTATTCCGGGATACAACTGGTGGAATTTCTCCAGGTATGGGAGCAGATAATATTGTAGCGTCATGTCACTGGCACCTATTCTTATCTCACCGGAATCCATGTCTTTTAGATCAGTTAGCTTTTTTTCTCCCAGAAGTATGCTTTCATAACCTTTTGCCACATAGTGGAACAGGGTTTCCCCTGCCTGGGTCAGCTTGACACCCCTCTTGGTGCGGATGAATAATTCCGTATCCAGATCATTTTCCAGGGCTTTTATCCCCTGACTTACCGCAGGCTGGGATATGCACAGCTCCTTTGCTGCCAGGGTGATGTTGCCGGCTTTCGCCACATAATAAAAAACTTTATAGTATTCAAGATTTATATTCATGGTTAATGAGACCTTTCCTTGTGTTCTTAATTCGAAATTTGCAAAATTATTATATCATAAAATGTACTTATGTTAAATATAAACAATATTAATTTTACTTATATTTAACAATTAGATATAATCATAAAGTAAAAGGTGTAAAGTTTCTTTTACACCTTTTCTCTATTATGTATAGTTTGGTACAATGTGATGATTTCTGCCACATCGTTACATTTGATGTGTGTGCCATCATTATGTTGTAAGTACAAATCAATGATTGCCGATAAAGGCAACGAAAGAGAGGAATTTATTATGGTAAGAGCAGTCGTAGGTGCAAACTGGGGCGATGAAGGAAAAGGTAAGATCACAGATATGTTAGGACAGGAGTCAGATATAGTTATCAGATTCCAGGGTGGAGCAAATGCAGGTCATACTATTGTAAATGACTATGGTAAGTTTGCACTCCATACACTTCCGTCAGGAGCTTTCAGCGATAACGTAGTAAGTATAATCGGAAATGGTGTTGCACTTGATATTCCAAAGCTTTTTAATGAGATAAAGACAGTTGTTGCACAGGGGGTTCCTACACCTAAGATCCTTGTTTCAGACAGAGCACAGATGGTAATGCCATATCATATCCTGTTTGATACATATGAGGAGGCAAGACTTGCAGGTAAGTCATTTGGCTCAACAAAGTCAGGTATCGCACCATTTTATTCAGATAAATATGCAAAGATCGGTTTTCAGGTTTCAGAGTTATTCGAGGATGAGGAATACTTAAGGGACAAGATCGAGAGAGTTATAACCCAGAAGAATGTGTTACTTGAGCACTTATATCATCAGCCATTATTAAAGGTAGATGATATCTACAATACATTAATGGAATACAAGAGCATGGTTGAGCCTTATGTATGTGATGTTTCAGCATACCTCTACAAGGCTATCAAGGAAGGAAAGAATATTCTTCTTGAGGGACAGTTAGGATCAATGAAGGATCCTGATCATGGTATCTACCCAATGGTTACATCATCATCAACACTTGCAGCATACGGTGCCATCGGCGCAGGTATCCCACCATATGAGATCAAGCAGATCATCACTGTATGTAAGGCATATTCAAGTGCCGTTGGTGCAGGAGAATTTGTAAGTGAGATATTCGGCGATGAGGCAGATGAGCTCAGAAGACGTGGCGGCGACGGCGGCGAATTCGGTGCTACCACAGGACGCCCAAGAAGAATGGGATGGTTCGACTGTGTTGCTTCACATTACGGCTGCAGGATCCAGGGTACAACAGATGTGGCATTTACTGTACTTGATGTACTTGGATACCTTGACGAGATTCCTGTATGTGTTGCCTATGATATTGATGGCGAGATTACAACAGATTTCCCAACAACAAATAAGCTTAGGAAGGCTAAGCCTGTATACGAGACTCTTCCTGGATGGAAGTGCGATATCAGAGGTATCAAGAACTACGAAGACCTTCCTGAGAACTGCAGAAAGTACATTGAGTTCATCGAGGAAAAGATCGGCTTCCCTATCACAATGATCTCAAATGGTCCTGGAAGAAACGATATTATCTACAGAAATAAGTAACAGATCAGGATAATTACTGTTAAGGCGATTCCTTACAGTGGATAGAAAACGGCGGTGTTCATGTGACACCGTCTTTTTTGTTATCTGTTATGGCAACGAGTCAAGTGCAACATGCTTGCATGATTGCACTTGACGACTGCTAATCAGCGGATAAAACTCGCATAGCGTGTTTTATCGCTGCTTTTTGGGTTGAAAGAGTGAGGCAACAATTATATAATTATGATGTTATGTCGCAAGGCAAATATGAGAAAACGGAAGAAATAATATTGGAAGAACATTTAACACACATAGTTAAGAAAAGACCTGCCACAAGAAATGCATACAGGATTGTAGGGCTTATATTCATTGTCCTTGGAGTGTGGCTTATATACATGGCATTTAATGGAAGCGGAATGAGGATGTTAAAGGCTGCTTTTGGAATATGTGCCATATTGTATGGCTGTACATTATTTGCAGGGTCCTTCAGACCGGCAGCATATACCGCCACCTATGTATTTTCTGATGATGGTATACACATGATACAGAAGAACATGACCAGGATAATATCCTATGACAGTATTACAAATATTAATCTCGTGATACCGAATCCGGACATGCCTTATTATATAATAAAGCTTGATATGGGAAGAAAGAACATGATACTTCCTTTTTCGGGTAAACGCGGCCAGTGTGACGCCATATATAAGGTACTGCTCAAGAAGACTGGAATATATGATGAGGCAACTGAGTAAACGGACATAGTTTAATTGGACATGATTAAATTGCCGGTGTTCAATAAGGTTGGAGTGATAAGATGAAAGATAAGATTTTAGAGATTCTAAGGGAAAGTAATGATTTTGTGTCAGGGCAGGAGCTGTGCCGGAAGCTTGGGGTTTCAAGAACCGCCGTATGGAAGAATATAAACAGCCTTAAGCAGGCAGGATATGTAATAGAAGGGGTAAATAATAAGGGCTATCGTCTTGTTTCTGAGCCGGATGTGATGTCTGAGGAGAATATCAGAAAGTACATGGCTCCGGATAGCATGATAAAGAGGATATTTTATTATGATGAGACAGACTCCACCAATATCCGGGCGAAGATCGCCGGAGAGACAGACGGACAGGACGGTGATCTGTTCGTGGCAGACTGCCAGGTAAGCGGAAGAGGAAGACGTGGCAGAGGCTGGACTACGGACAGCAAAACGGCTATTGCTATGACATTTCTCCTTAAGCCGTCTGTTGAGATAACCACTGCCTCAAGACTTACTCTTGTGGCAGCCCTTGCCATAGCAAGGGCACTGGAACATGTGGAGGGCATAAAGCCTCAGATCAAGTGGCCTAATGACATAGTGATCGGCGGTAAGAAGATATGCGGTATCCTTACGGAGATGAGCTCTGAGGGTGAGGATATTAAATATGTTGTGGTAGGAATAGGGATAAATATATATAACAGGGAATTTCCGGAGGAGCTTAAGGACAGGGCTACTTCCATATTCCTGGAAAATGGCAAAGGTGCCGACAGGTCAAAGATCGTGGCCTGTGTTGCAAATGAGTTTGAGAGGCTTTACCGTATGTTCTGTGAAAATCAGGATCTGGGATTTATGGTGGATGAGTATAACAAAATGCTGGTGAACCTTAACCGTAAGGTGTATGTGATAGAAAATGAAGATAAAACCGAATACACAAGCCTTGGCTTAAGTCCTGACGGAGGTCTCAAGGTCAGGGATATAGACGGCAAGGAGTCAGAGATAATATCCGGAGAGGTGTCTGTCAGGGGCATATACGGATATGTATAAGTATAAGTAAGATTAAGTAGTGGAGTACCAAAAAGTAATAATTTGCACAGGTAACGTACATCTGCTATAATCGAGAGGACGTTAAGCTAAATGAATATCAGGGAGGATTCCCTGAAAAGATAAATTAAGGAGGCTTTTTAAGATGAATAAGATTCAAATGACAACACCACTTGTTGAGATGGATGGAGATGAGATGACCAGAATACTCTGGAAGTATATAAAGGATGAACTTATATATCCATTTATAGATCTCAAATCAGAATATTATGACCTGGGTCTGGTACACAGAAATGAGACAGACGATAAGGTTACATTTGACTCAGCATATGCAACAAAGAAGTACGGTGTAGCTGTTAAGTGTGCAACCATAACTCCAAATGCAGCCCGTGTTAAGGAATATGATCTCAAGGAAATGTGGAAGAGTCCGAATGGTACTATCAGAGCTATACTTGATGGTACAGTGTTCAGGGCACCTATCGTTGTCAAGGGAATCGAGCCATGTGTTAAGAACTGGGAGAAGCCTATTACAATAGCAAGACATGCTTATGGCGATGTATATAAGAGTGTAGAGATCGACGTTCCGGGTCCCGGTACTGCAGAGCTTGTATTTACAGGTGATGACGGACAGGTTATCAAGGAAACCATCCATAAGTTTGACGGACCGGGAGTTATCCAGGGACAGCATAATATTGACAAGTCTATTGAGAGCTTTGCGAGAAGCTGCTTCAATTATGCTCTTGATACAAAGCAGTCATTATGGTTTGCCACAAAGGATACGATCTCAAAGAAGTATGACCATACATTCAAGGATATCTTCCAGGAGATATTTGACAATGAGTACAAGGAGAAGTTCGATGCAGCAGGAATTGAATACTTCTATACACTTATAGATGACGCAGTTGCAAGAGTAATGAAGTCAAAGGGTGGTTACATCTGGGCATGCAAGAACTATGACGGTGATGTTATGAGTGATATGATCTCATCTGCATTTGGTTCACTTGCCATGATGACATCAGTACTTGTTTCACCGGACGGAAATTACGAGTATGAGGCGGCTCACGGTACAGTAATGAGACATTACTACAAGTACCTTGCAGGAGAAGAAACATCAACCAACTCGGTTGCAACAATATTTGCATGGTCAGGCGCTTTAAGAAAGCGTGGAGAGCTTGATGGAATCAAGGAGCTTCAGGACTTCGCAGATAAACTTGAGGAAGCAACAATAAAGACTATAGAGGATGGAAAGATGACAAAGGATCTTGCCCTTATCACAACCCTTCCTAACCCTGTAGTATTAAATAGTGAGAACTTTATAAAGGCTATCAGAGAAACATTGGAGGCATTATTAGGTTGCTAGGATATAGTGTATTGATGGCGGTCTATTATAAGGAAAAATCTGATTGGTTACGCATAAGTCTGGACAGTATATTTGCCCAGACTTATGTGCCGTCAGAGGTTGTGATAGTAAAGGACGGACCGCTTAATGCTGAGCTTGATTCTGTACTTGATGAATACGAAGACACATATAAGGAAAAGATAAAGATAGTAGCCCTCCCTGAAAATGGAGGACTTGGAAAGGCTCTGGCAGCAGGACTTAAGGTGTGCACAAATGAATATATCGTAAGGGCGGATACAGATGATTATTCAAAGCCTGACAGGGTGGAGAAGCAGCTTAAGGCAATGGAGGCTCATTCTGCCGATGTGATAAGCTGCTATGTCAGTGAGTTTGACAGAGACATGGAGCATCCGGATAAGATCAAGGCTGTGCCTGTCACCCATGAGGAGATCATGAAGTACGGAAGAAGGAGAAATCCATTTAACCATCCGGCAGTCGTGTTCAGAAAAAGCAGGGCATTACATGCCGGTGGATACAGACATGCTCCGTGGATTGAGGACTATGACCTGTGGATAAGAATGCTTATGGACGGCTCAAGGGGGTACAATCTTGAGGAACCGCTGGTGTGCATGAGGGTAAATTCCGACACCTATATGCGTCGTGGTGGCAGGGAATATCTGAAGTCCATGAAGGCCTTTAACAGGAAGTATTACAAGGCAGGCTGGTTTTCATTTGCAGATTATATGGTAAGGACATCAGCCAATATCCTGGTGGCTCTTTCCACGAACAGGCTCAGGGACATAATATACAAGAAGTTCTTAAGGAAACAAAGCATATAAGAATTTGCAAAGGATACCAATATATGGTAATATCAAGAAAGTGGCTTTATATGCCATTAACTCATTTTATAGATTCGTAAAGGTGGATTGGCCAATGACAATTACAGATGAAACCATTGATTATGTAGGCATACTCGCCAAGCTGGAGCTTTCTGCGGAAGAAAAGGAGCAGGCGAAGAAGGATATGTCTGATATGCTTGATTATGTGGGCAAGTTGAACGAGCTTGATACAGACAATGTAGAGGCCATGAGCCACACATTCCCATACAACAATGTATTCCGTGAGGATGTGGTGACAAATGGTGATGATAGAGAGAATCTTTTAAAGAATGCACCGGAAGAAAAAGACGGCTGCTACAAGGTTCCGAAGACATTTGATTAAGGAGGTAGAAGGACTTGGATTTAATGAGTTTGACTGCCGTTACATTAGGCAAGAAGATAAAAGCAGGAGAGGTAAGCGTTGCAGAGGCTGCCAAAGCCTGCATGGACAGCATTGAGAGATATGACAGCGAGTATAACTGCTTTGTGACAGTGGCTGACAGAGAAGGTGTGATGAAGCAGGCAGAGGAGATACAGAAGAAGATAGATAATGGGGAGCTTACAGGTCCCCTTGCAGGTGTGCCTGTGGCTATCAAGGATAACATGTGTCTTAATGGAATGCTCACCACATGTTCATCAAAGATACTTTCAAATTTCGTACCTACATATACCTCAGAGGCTGTAGAGAAGCTTATTGAGGCAGGTATGGTCATAGTAGGCAAGACAAATATGGATGAGTTCGCCATGGGAAGCACAACAGAGACCTCTTATTACGGCGAGACAAAAAACCCATGGGACAAGAATAAGGTTCCGGGTGGTTCATCAGGTGGTTCTGCGGCAGCAGTTGCGGCAGAAGAGGTTGTATGTGCCCTTGGTTCAGATACAGGTGGTTCCATAAGACAGCCTGCGTCATTCTGTGGTGTTACAGGTATCAAGCCTACCTACGGAAGAGTATCAAGATATGGTCTTATTGCATACGGTTCATCTCTTGATCAGATCGGACCTCTTGCAAAGGATGTTACAGACTGTGCGGCACTCCTTGAGATCATTTCCCAGTATGACAAGAAGGATTCCACATCAGTGAACAGAGATGATAATGATTTCACCGGTGCGCTTGTGGATGATGTAAAGGGGCTTAAGATAGGTCTTCCGAGAGATTATTTCTCAGAAGGGCTTGACCCTGATATAAAGGACGCTGTTTATGCGGCGGCTAAGAAGCTTGAGGAAAAGGGAGCTATTGTAGAGGAGTTTGACCTGGGAATGGTTGAGTATACTATCCCTACCTACTATATAATAGCAGCGGCAGAGGCAAGCTCAAACCTTGAGCGTTTCGACGGAGTTAAGTACGGCTACAGAACAGACAGCTATACAGATCTTCACAACATGTACAAGAAGAGCCGTTCAGAGGGCTTCGGTCCTGAGGTTAAGCGTAGGATCATGCTTGGTTCATTTGTACTAAGCTCAGGATATTATGATGCTTACTATGTAAAGGCGTTAAAGGCTAAGGCACTTATAAAGCAGGCCTACGACAAGGCATTTGAGAAGTATGACATAATCCTTGGACCTGTTGCGCCTACAACAGCTCTTAAGATGGGAGAGTCACTCAGTGATCCTATCAAGATGTATCTTGGAGATGTATATACAGTACCTGTAAATCTTGCAGGACTTCCGGGTATATCACTTCCGTGCGGATATGACAGGGACGGAATGCCGATAGGACTTCAGATGGTCAGCGACGCATTTAATGAAAAGACTATAATAAGAGCTGCTTATGCATATGAGCAGACAAGAGAATATAAGAGACCTGCAGATGTGGCAGAAAGGGGGCAGAACTAACATGAGTAAAGCATATGAAACAGTCATAGGACTTGAGGTTCATGTAGAGCTTGCAACCAGGACAAAGATCTTCTGTGGATGCAGTACAGCATTCGGCGGAGCACCTAATACACATACATGTCCTGTATGTACAGGTATGCCGGGTTCACTTCCTGTCCTTAACAAGGCAGTGGTTGAGAAGGCTATGGCAGTTGGTCTTGCCACAAACTGTAATATTACAAGAAATTGCAAATTCGACAGAAAGAACTATTTCTACCCTGATAACCCACAGAACTATCAGATATCCCAGTTATACTATCCTATATGCAGGGACGGTAAGGTTGAGATAGAGGTTGAGGGAAAAAAGAAATTTGTAAGGATACATGAGATCCATATGGAGGAGGATGCAGGCAAGCTGGTCCATGATCCATATACGGACAGCTCACTGGTAGACTTTAACCGTTCAGGTGTACCTCTTATTGAGATCGTATCAGAGCCTGATATGCGTTCCGCAGATGAGGTTATTGCGTACCTTGAGAAGCTCAGACTTATAATACAGTACCTTGGTGCTTCAGATTGTAAGCTCAACGAGGGCTCTATGAGAGCCGATGTAAACCTTTCCGTAAGAGAGGTTGGAGCCGAGGAGTTCGGTACAAGAACAGAGACCAAGAACCTTAATTCCTTCAAGGCTATTGCCCGTGCCATTGAGAACGAGAGAGAGAGACAGATCGATCTTATTGAATCCGGCGAGAAGGTAGTTCAGGAAACAAGAAGATGGGATGATACAAAGGAATATTCATATCCTATGCGATCAAAGGAAGACGCCCAGGATTACAGATATTTCCCTGATCCTGACCTGGTGCCTATACACATCAGTGACGAATGGCTTGAGGAGATAAGATCAAAGCAGCCTGAGTTCAGAGATGAGAAGAGGGCAAGATACAGAGAAGAGTATCAGATCCCTGATTACGATATTGACATTATCACAAACTCAAAGAAGCTTGCAGATATATTCGAGGATACCATAGCTCTTGGAGCAGCACCTAAGAAGGTGTCTAACTGGCTCATGGTAGAGACCATGAGACTCCTTAAGGAGAATGTGATGGATCCTGAGGATATTAAGTTCACAGCTAAAAATCTTGCCAAGCTTATTAAGCTTGTGGACGCCAGAACCATCAACGGAAATGTTGCAAAGGAAGTGTTCGAGCATGTATTTGCTGAGGATATAGATCCTGAGGCTTATGTTAAGGAGCATGGCCTTGCAACCGTAAATGATGAAGGTGCCCTTAAGACAGCCTGTGAAGCAGCCATAGCAGGAAACAGCAAGGCTGTAGAGGATTACAAGGGCGGAAAAGAGAAAGCTCTTGGTGCATTTGTGGGACAGGTTATGAAGGCAATGAAGGGAAAGGCTGATCCGGGATCTGTTAATCAGATGCTCCGGGAGCTGTTGAAATAACTGTGTCAGTCCTTTGCCAGAGCAAGCGCCTATGTGTTGAATCACATTTTGAATGGTGCTTACGGGATGCCGCCGGGTGTAAACAAGGGGGCACTACTAAACAGACAAATTTTAAATGAACTGATGTTCAATAAAGCAGGAGTAAGATATGGAAGAGAACAGACCTGTTAAAAAAAGAGAAATCTATAAGAGAGTGATATCATTTTTTGAAGGCTTTGTATTGCTGGCTATAGAAGTGTTGATGTTTGCGTACCTGTGGTACACAAATTACTCAAAAGACATTATAATACCTTTCGCCATGAGAGGTAACTGGGCTGTTGTAGGAATGTATGGACTTATAGTGTTCCTGTTCACTAAGCTTTATGGTGGTTACAAGGTGGGATTTTTAAGGATCATAGATGTACTTTACTCACAGATCCTGTCTATGGTATGCGCAAATATTGTTGCATACATACAGCTCTGTATGGTATGTCGTGATTATATTAATCCACTGGTTCTTGTAGAGTTGTCGGGAGCGGAGCTTCTGGTTATATTTGCATGGGTGTTTATATGCAGATATATGTACAGAAAGTATTATCCTCCAAGACATCTGCTTCTTATATATGGATACAAGACTCCTAAGGAGTTCATTGAGAAGATAAATGCCAGAAAAGACAAATATGTTATTCAGGATATAATACATGTCAGTGAAGGCGAGAAGGTTATCAAGGAGAAGATCCTTGATTATGAGGGTGTTATAATATGTGAGACTAAGGCATACATAAGAAATGAACTGGTTAAGTATTGCTTTGAACATTCCATCCGTTCCTATGTTGTTCCGAAGCTGTCAGATATCATCATTCTTGGAGCGGAGCCTATCCACCTCTTTGATACACCGTTGCTTCTGTCGCGTAACAGAGGCTTAAGCGGAGAGGATGTGATCGGTAAGAGAATCCTTGATATTATATGTGCCATTATACTTTTGGTGTTATTCTCGCCATTTATGATAATAATTGCCCTGTGTATCAAGCTCTATGACGGAGGACCTGTATTCTATAAGCAGGACAGACTTACCTTAAACGGAAGAGTGTTTAAGATATACAAGTTCAGAAGCATGAGAATGGATTCTGAGAAGGCAGGAGCCCAGCTTGCCAAGAAGAATGATGACAGGATCACACCTGTTGGTAAGGTCATCAGATCACTTCATCTGGATGAGCTGCCACAGATATTCAACATACTTAAGGGCGATATGTCGATGGTGGGTCCAAGACCTGAAAGACCGGAGATTGCAGCTCTCTACAGGGAAGAGTTTCCTGAGTTCGATTATCGTCTTAAGATGAAAGCGGGACTTACAGGCTATGCCCAGGTGTACGGCAAATACAATACAACACCAAGAGACAAGGTTAAGCTGGATCTTACCTATTATGAGCAGTATTCGGTATGGCTTGATATTAAGCTCATTCTGTTGACGTTTAAGATCCTGTTCCAGAAGGAGAATACCGAAGGAATAGATGCAAATATGACAACAGCCATAAGAGAGGATGTTAAGAAGCGTGTAAAGAAGAATGAGAAGCCGGCTGATTTTGATGAGACAACGGATTCATTCTAGTCATCTGATATACGGATCAGTGTGCAAGTGATCCAAAGAAACGATAAAACAAATAAATGAAAAAATCCGGAGAATGTTACACACATCCTCCGGATTTTTGTAATAAGACTTTATTCAAAAATCATGCCTGCACGACCGCATCTGAACATTGCTGACTTATTTAATCTACAGTGTATATCCGTTTTTAACCAACAGAGCCTTGGCTGTTTCAATAGAGTCAACGCCTGTGGCATTCTTAATAGGGGCAAATTCCTTTTCTCTTACAACCTCAAATGGAAGACAGGTCTCCATGTAGCCTATCATATCAAGGGCAAGAGTCTCAAACTTATAACCGTTTGGTTCCTCAGGCTTAACAAGCTCACCTTCATTATTAATGTAAGGAACCTTTTTCTTTACCACATGAAGCGGCATTTTCTTGTCTAACAGGTTCATAAGCTTGTCTACAGGGAACATATAGTTGAGGGTGACACCATAGTTGTATGCGTACTCACCCCGTTCATTTTTCTCGTAAGCCATTTCCTCGCTTAATTCATAGTATTCAACAATGAAAGGCTTTCCGTCCTTCATACAGAGAACACCTACACGCTCATGAGGATCTGCTTTCTTTATAACCTTGCCGCCTGATACATAGCCTTCCTTAAGAACAGCCCCCAGGAAGACAGGGTCGGCAATGCCTTGAAGAACATTGTCTACAGAGAATACATTTATCCATTTAATATTGTCCTTAACAATTGTATCCATAAGGCCTGCTCGCTCAAGAGAAGAGAACCAGCCGCCGTTGCCATTTGGAGAGAGACATATCTGTCCCTTGTCCTCTAAGAGGATCTTGCCGTCAAAATCTGTTGAAGGAACCATTTCCTGGCGGAAGAAGTGGATATAATCCCTGTTGTATCCGAAATAATCATGCTCTCTAAAGAATGTGGTGGTCTGCTCATGGTTTTTCACATTTGTCATTATGAAGAAGTGGATCCATGTACCGGACTCATGCACTACATCCAGAGTGTGCTCCACAAGAAGCTGGAAGATGAACATATCCTTTGTCTCACCAACATTCAAGGTCCCCTTAGGACCATCAAAACCAAGGCGGGTTCCCTGTCCGCCGGCAAGAAGCACCAGTGCCAGATCCCCTGCCTTAATGGCTTTAAGACCTGCAGACTTGTATTCGTCGTGTTTTTTCTCAATATCCTCAAGCGTCATTGCGTTTATAGGCACAATGGTAGATTCCTTTTTAGCTTCCTTAGCATGAAGATTATCTAAAATAGAAAAGTCTATAGCTGAGATCTGCTTTAACAGAGACTCTTTTCCTTCGTTGTCAAGCTCATCATAGTACCTGAGTATGTGTAACTGGTCCTTGGCTTTCAGCAATTCGTATGCTTCGTTATAATTCATAATTTTCTCCCTATTCTTGGAACATCAGCCCATTGAAATTTGTCTGTTTGGTATTGCCCCTCACATTCGTATTAGTGTTGTCCCCTCACATTCGTATTAGTGTTGTCCCCTCACGTTCGTTCGGCGACATTTCGTCGGCGTTATTCCAATATGCATCTTCGATGCATAGACACCTCCTCTCGGCGACATTTCGTCGGTGTCATTCCAATATGCATCTTCGATGCATAGACGCCTCCTCCCGGCGGCAGGTCGATTGTGCCATTTCAATATGTGTTTTCAACACATGGGTGCTTACTATGTCAGCGGGCTGATGCTGCATATCAAATCATATCGATAGTTTAATTGTAGCTCTTTAATTTCTTCTTAATATTTATTGTGTCCTTAAAAACTTGAAAAATGTCAGCGGGCTTGATCCTGCGGCCGTCTCCTGCGTCATCTCTTGAGTAGTTTAAGGTGATGGGAGCCTCGGCAATACGGAAGCCCTTTTTATTTGCCTTGGCAAGAATCTCAATGTCAAAGGCGTAGCCGGCGGTATCAAGAGTGACGGTGATAGGCTTTATGACAGAATTTTTGAACAGCTTTATACCTGTCTGGGTATCATGGACATTGAGTCGGAAGAGTACCTTTAACATAAGGTAGTATCCGTAACTCATGATCTTTCTGATCAATGGGTAGTCAAGCTTTGAGTCCTTGTGAAGCTTTGAGCCGATAACTATATCTACATCCTGTTCCTTCATTATCTTAAGGAAGCTCTTGAGCATTTTAGGGCTGAGCTCCAGATCGGAGTCAAGGAATGCGATATATCTGCCGGAGGCGTTTTCTATTCCGTGACAAATGGCGTATCCCTTACCATGGTTATCACTGTAGCCGTAGTCTGAGACTGAGGCAAGCTTAGAGGCTGCTCTTTTTATCTCATCCCAGGTGTTGTCCTTGCTTCCGTCATTTACAGCGATTATTTCATAGCGCCTGACGAAAGTACTTAAGATCTTATCTGTCTCTACCAGATTGTCATATATATGCTGTCCTTCATTATATGCAGGCATAACAACAGATAAAGTTATATTTTCATTCATTTTAGTCACCAAAATCCGTAAATAATTATGTGTTTAAGCGGAAATATCACTGGTGGATTTCCACCTCTAAACAGTCTTACAGACAATATACATTTTTTGATAATGGCTGTCAAGTCTAAGGGGGAAAGGGGCAGAACTTAAGTGATATGGGAGATTCGCATCGTCATTTTCAAACTGTTTTCAGTCATAAATATGATTTGGGACTGTTTTTTACAACGACTTTACTTAAAGGATATCTGGATTACATGTGAACCCGGATAAAGGAAGGATAAAAAGGTAGCGGGATGCAATAAAAACGAAACAAAAATGCAATAAATTGTGCCACTCTGCCATGCCTGTCTTGTAAAAATTGTAAAAATAATGTATTATACAAAGAGGTATGCAAATAAACACACATTTTTGATTGAGAGGAAATCCGTGATGGATAATAATATGTCAGAATACGAGAAGCGTCTGGCTGCCTTTAAGGCACAGGCAATGCAGAGAGCTGATGAGATAGTTGGAGATTTTGGAGACGAAGATGATCTTTCATCTATAATATCCAGACATAATGCAGGGGCAACCTCATCCGGTAAGGATGATATTGCAAATGACAGGATTGGCAATTCCGCAGGGAAAGCCGATGACGTAAGGAGAGCTGGTGACGTCAAGATTAAGAAAGCTGATGATGTCAAGAAAGCTGGTGACGTAAGGACGGACAGGTCAAAGCATGCGTCAACAGGCATTGAGACAAAACAACCTGAAACCACATCAGTACCTGCAAGTGAGACTATGAAGGTTAATATACCTGATAGTGTAAAAAAGAAGATAGAAAAGCCGAGGAATCTTGATGAGGAGGTTGAATCGGTACTGGCACAGGTTAATGCTCTTGCAGAGGCGTCTGCATCTCTTCATGGAAATGATATGCCGGCAGAGGAAGAGAAAGATGACAGTACAATGGATCAAAATACTGCAGGACTTGATGATGACGGCGGAAGTCATCCGGGAAGTGCTGCGGCAGATCATATTGATGATATTCGGGAAGAGCAGGGTACCGCAGGGTACCGGGAGGAGACTTGCGCGTATGACGGGACTGATGATTATCAGGATGGGGCTTACGATGACGAGACCGATGATTACGGAGAAGAGGCTTGCGCAGACGAGACCGATGACTACGGAGAAGAGACTTACGCTGACGATGAGACAGACTATGATCAGAATGACGAATATACAGATGAAGAGACCGATGGATACCATGAGGAATATGAAGATGAGCCGTATCCGGAGGATGATGGCAGGGATCTAGGATACCTTGATGATCTCTATGAGGGCGAGGAGCATATGCCTGAGGAACTTCCGGTGGAAAAGAAGAAGAGCAATAAAGGCTGGACAGCAGTGTTTATTGTGATGGTACTTGCATTGGCAGCTTTATGCGTGGTTTATCTCAAGCAGAGAGCGACTCTTATGGGAGACGATATAAATGTTATCAATATCAAGCAGGCAGATATAGTTACCAACGAAGGCGTTGCCGAGGAAACAAAGGGATACACTACTATAGCCCTTTATGGTGTTGATTCTACAGACGGCAACAAGGGCAGCGGCACCAACAGTGACTGTGTAATGTTACTCAGCATAAACAATGCTACAGGAGAGATGAAGATAGTATCAGTATACAGAGATACATTGCTTGAGACCTATGGCATGGACAATGGTGCAATGAAGATCAATTACGCTTATCAGATGGGCGGAGCATTGACAAGTATCAATACTCTTAATACAAATCTTGATCTTAACATTACAGATTTTGTTACTATTGATTTTGACGGACTGGCAAGTATAATAAATGCCATTGGCGGAGTTACCATTGATGTGGATGAGAGCGAGCTTGACGCATTTAATTTAAGCATTGCAAATCAGATAAAGGAGTCCGGTAACTTTATCGATGGTATCCACTCTGCCGGCAAGCAGGTGTTAAACGGAGAGCAGGCTGTGGCATATTCAAGGATAAGGACTACCGATAAGGGAGATATAACAAGAACAGAGAGACAGAGAAAGGTTCTTTTTGCCATAGCAGGCAAGGTTAAGAGCATGGATGCTGCTGCCACAGTTCTTAAATTCGTAGATGTGTCATTTGGATTTGTCTCTACAAGTATCACCAAAGATGAGATGGTTAAGCTTGCCAAGAAGGTGTCCACATATGAATTTAAGGAAGAGATTGGCTTCCCTATGGAGTACAGCCCAGTTATACTTTCCGATGATCAGGGAGTTGTAGCTGCAAATGATCTGAGCAGCAACGTTAAGAGACTTCATGAGTATCTCTATGGAAATGGAGGATACACTGTATCTAGTACTGTAAGTACCATAAGTGACAGATTAAAGAGTCTTACAGGAGTAACAGGTGCGGGAGATGCGCAGGCAGGCGGTGTGGGAGATGCACAGACTGGCCAGGAAGCAGATACCACCGGTGAAGAGGAGTCCAGCGAGGAAGCAACTACTGCTGCTGAGTAAGACGGTGACGTGATAATATCATAATAGTATTTTTGTGCTCGTATTGTTATAGAGATAATTTGAAATAATCAGAAAAAATAATCTAATATAAGCAATGTATCAGAAGACCATAAACTACAGTTTTGATGACTGGGATTATGGTCTTTTATTATTGCAATAAACTCTTATATTAGTTAAGTCTGTGTATAACGGAACGACAGGGAATCTGATAAAAAAGTATACACAATTAAATGAATAGTAAACACAATAAAATACATATAAGAGAATTGCAAAACTATCTGACAACTTGATAAAATTTACTATTTACAAACTGGATAAAAGGTAGTATAGTATCGAACTAGAAAAGGAAAAACAAGCAAAAGACGACATTTACACAATAAAAACAAGTAAAAAGCAAAAACGCCGCAATTTTATTAAGAAAGGTATTTGCCTTTAAAATATGAGTAAAGTGTAGAATGATATAAAAAGGAAAGCACGCCGAGCCGTGCCAATAACCAGGAGGTGCAGTGATGAAAGAGTTACGAGAAAGCATAGGTTTATATGACAGCAGTTATGAGCATGACAACTGTGGTATAGGAGCTGTTGTTAATATAAAAGGAATCAAAACTCACGAGACGGTGAACAATGCACTTAAGATTGTAGAAAATCTTGAGCACAGAGCCGGAAAGGACGCAGAGGGTAAGACCGGAGATGGTGTTGGTATTCTTCTCCAGATATCCCACAAGTTCTTCAGCAAGACAGTTTCGGCCATGGGATATGATCTTGGAAATGAGAGAGAGTACGGCGTTGGTATGTTCTTCTTCCCTCAGAAGGAGCTTCCGAGAAAACAGGCCATGAAGATGTTTGAGGTTATCGTAGAGAAGGAAGGACTTGAGTTCTTATGCTGGAGACAGGTGCCTACAACTCCGGGAATACTTGGAAAGAAGGCATTGGATGTTATGCCATGTATAATGCAGGCATTTATCAAGAAGCCTGATTCAATAAAGAATATAATGGACTTTGACAGAAAGCTTTACTTTGTAAGAAGGATATTTGAGGAAAGCAATGATGATACATATGTACCTTCACTGTCAAGCAGGACAATAGTATACAAAGGAATGTTCCTGGTTGGAGAACTGAGACTCTTCTATAATGATCTGCAGGATCCTGATTATGAATCAGCAATCGCACTGGTACATTCAAGATTTTCAACAAATACAACTCCTTCCTGGCTGAGAGCCCATCCATACAGATATCTGTGCCATAACGGTGAGATCAACACAATCCGTGGAAATGAGGATAAGATGATAGCCCGTGAGGAGACCATGGAATCAACTATCATGCAGGATGAAATGTACAAGGTAATGCCTGTGCTGGATCCTGACGGCTCAGACTCAGCAAGACTTGATAACTGCCTTGAGTTCCTTGTGTTAAATGGAATCCCGCTTCCCCTTGCGGTTATGATAACAATTCCTGAACCTTGGGAGAATGACAGATATATGAGTCAGGAGAAGAAGGACTTCTATCAATACTACGCAACCATGATGGAGCCGTGGGATGGACCTGCTTCTATATTATTTACAGATGGAGATGTAATGGGAGCCGTACTGGACAGAAACGGACTCAGACCATCAAGATATTACATTACAGACGATGATTACCTTATCCTTTCGTCAGAGGTTGGTGTTCTGGAGGTTGATCCTGCCAAGATCGTGAAGAAGGATAGATTGAGACCGGGACGTATGCTTCTTGTGGATACTGTGAACGGACGCCTTATTTCAGACGAGGAGATCAAGGAGAAGTACGCCAAGGCTAAGCCATATGGTGAGTGGCTTGACAGCAATCTGGTACATCTTTCGGATCTGAAGATACCCAACGTACGTGTTGAGGAATATACAGACGAGGAAAGACAGAGACTTCAGAAGGCATTTGGATATACCTATGAGGATTTCAAGAATACCATCTATCCAATGGCAGAAAAGGGTACAGAGGCTATACATGCCATGGGTACAGATACTCCGCTGGCTGTTTTATCAAATCATCACAAGCCGCTGTTTAACTACTTCAAACAGTTATTTGCCCAGGTTACAAACCCACCTATTGATGCCATAAGAGAGGAAATCGTAACCTCCACATCAGTATATCTCGGAAAGGACGGTAACATCCTTGATGAGAAGCCGGAGAATTGTCATGTGCTTAAGATCAATCATCCTATCCTGACAAATACGGATCTTCTTAAGATAAAGAACATGAAGGTTGAGGGCCTTAAGGTTGCAACTCTTCCTATATTATATTATAAGAACACATCAATGGAGAAAGCCATAGACAGAATGTTTGTTGAGGCTGATAAGCTCTACAGGGATGGGGTGAATATCCTTATCCTTTCAGACAGGGGTGTTGATGAGAACCATGTAGCTATACCATCACTGCTTGCTGTGTCAGCTATGCAGAAGCATCTGGTAAGAACAAAGAAGAGAACTTCGGTTGCCATTATCCTTGAAAGTGCAGATCCAAGAAATGTACATCATTTCGCTACACTTCTTGGCTATGGTGCCTGCGCGGTAAATCCATATCTTGCCATTGACACCATTAAGCAGATGGTTGATTCCCATTTGCTGAACAAGGATTTCTATGCTGCAGTTGATGATTACAACAGTGCAATATGTCATGGAATAGTTAAGATAGCTTCCAAGATGGGTGTATCCACCATCCAGTCATACATGGGTTCACAGATATTTGAATGTATCGGACTTTCAAAGGAGGTTGTGGACAGATACTTCACCAACACTGTAAGCGTTGTGGGGGGCTCAGGCATAGCAGAGCTTGAGAAGACAGTGGATGATCTTCATTCATCAGCATTTGACCCGCTGGGACTTGATACAAACCTTGCCCTTACAAGCATAGGTGCCCACAAGTTCAGAGGAAACAAGGAGGAGCACCTGTATAATCCTAATACAATACATCTTCTCCAGTTGTCCACATGGACAGGTGACTACAGCAAGTTCAAGGAGTACACCAAGGCACTGTACAACGAACAGAGACCATTCCATCTGAGAAATCTCATGGAGTTCAAATATGCAGATAAACCAATACCACTTGATGAAGTAGAGCCTGCAAGCTCTATTGTTAAGAGATTTAAGACCGGTGCCATGAGCTACGGATCAATTTCAAAGGAAGCCCATGAATGTATGGCGATCGCCATGAACGAGCTGGGTGGAAAGTCCAACTCCGGTGAGGGTGGTGAGTCTGTTGAGAGACTTACCATAGGACCTGACGGTAAGAACAGGTGCTCAGCCATCAAGCAGGTGGCTTCGGGAAGATTTGGTGTCACATCAAGATATTTGGTAAGTGCCAAGGAGATCCAGATAAAGATGGCACAGGGGGCAAAACCTGGTGAAGGCGGACACCTTCCGGGCGGTAAGGTATATCCTTGGATCGCCAAGACAAGACTTTCAACTCCGGGAGTAAGCCTTATATCTCCACCACCTCATCATGATATTTACTCTATCGAGGATCTGGCACAGCTTATATATGATTGTAAGAATGCCAACAGGGACGCGAGAATATCAGTAAAGCTTGTTTCAGAGGCAGGGGTTGGTACTGTAGCAGCCGGTGTTGCCAAGGCAGGTGCTCAGGTAATCCTGGTATCCGGCTATGACGGAGGAACAGGTGCAGCACCACACAACTCAATACACTATGCAGGACTTCCATGGGAGCTTGGACTTGCTGAGACCCATCAGACCCTTATAAAGAATGACCTGAGAAATAAGGTTATCCTTGAGACTGACGGTAAGCTTATGACAGGCCGTGATGTGGCTATAGCAGCAATGCTTGGTGCAGAGGAGTTCGGATTTGCAACTGCTCCACTGGTAACAATGGGCTGTGTAATGATGAGAGTATGTAATCTGGATACATGTCCTGTGGGCGTGGCAACACAGAACCCTGAGCTTCGTAAGAGATTTAAGGGTAAGCCTGAATATGTGAAGAATTTCATGCTGTTTATAGCTGAGGAACTTAGGGAGTACATGAGCAAGCTTGGTATAAGAACAGTTGATGAGCTGGTAGGACGTTCAGATCTCTTATATGCCGGAGAAGAGGCTAAGAAGAGAAATGTGATCCTTTCAAAGATCATTGATAACCCATACATTGATATGCCTCAGAATAAGGTTAAGTATAACGAGAAGAATGTATATGACTTCAAGCTTGATCAGACAATTGATATGAGGATACTCATGAAGCAGCTTGGCTCGGCATTGGCCAAGAAGCAGAGAAAGAGCATTGAGATAGATGTTGTGAATACTGACAGATCGGTAGGTACCATATTTGGCTCTGAGATCACAAAGAAGTACGGCGAGAGCCTTGAAGAGGATACTTATCTGGTAAAGTGTAACGGTGCCGGCGGACAGAGCTTTGGTGCATTTATTCCAAAGGGACTTACTCTTGAGCTTGTGGGTGACAGCAACGACTACTTCGGTAAGGGACTGTCAGGCGGTAAGCTTATTGTATATCCGCCAAGAGCTGCGAAATATAAGCATGAGGATAATATCATAATAGGAAATGTTGCCCTTTACGGTGCCACAAGCGGTAAGGCATTTATAAACGGTGTGGCAGGTGAGAGATTTGCAGTCCGTAATTCCGGAGCTGTGGCTGTTGTAGAAGGTGTCGGTGATCATGGCTGCGAGTACATGACAGGCGGTAAGGTGGTTGTCCTTGGACGAACTGGCAAGAACTTCGCTGCGGGTATGAGCGGAGGTATCGCATATGTCCTTGATGAGTCCAACGATCTCTACAAGAGACTTAACAAGGAAATGATCAACATAGAGACCCTCACTGACAAGTATGAGATAAATGAGCTTAAGCAGCTTATCATGGATCATGTAAACAATACCAATTCAGAGGTTGGAAAGAGGATCCTTGATGACTTCGCAGGTTATCTGCCTAAGTTCAAGAAGATCATTCCTGTTGATTACGAGAGGATGATGAATACCATGGTTTCTCTTGAGGAAAAAGGTATGTCAAGTGAACAGGCATCAATAGAAGCATTTTACAAGATCAAGAACGGAGGTAAATAAATATGGGAAAGCCAACAGGATTTATGGAGTATGAAAGAAAGACAAGTGTTGAGATAAGTCCAAAGGAAAGAATCAAGAATTTTAATGAGTTCCATATTCCTCTTTCAAAGGAAGAACAGAAGATACAGGCAGCGAGATGTATGGACTGCGGTGTGCCTTTCTGTCAGGCAGGTATGATGATCTGTGGAATGACTTCAGGATGTCCCCTTAACAACCTGATACCTGAGTGGAATGACATGGTTTATAATGACAACTGGGAGCATGCTTACAGCAGGCTTGCTAAGACAAATAACTTCCCTGAATTTACAAGTCGTGTGTGCCCTGCTCTGTGCGAGAAGGCATGTACCTGTAACATAAACGGAGATCCGGTGTCTGTAAGGGAAAATGAGAGAGCTATTATTGAAAATGCCTACGAGCAGCATCTTGTGCCAAGTGAGCCTCCTAAGGTAAGGACAGATAAGACTGTGGCTGTTATAGGCTCAGGACCTTCCGGACTTGCTGTGGCTGATATGCTTAATTCAAGAGGTCATAACGTGACTGTATATGAGAGAAGCGACAGACCGGGCGGACTTCTTATGTATGGTATCCCTAATATGAAGCTTGAGAAATGGGTTATCGACAGGAAGATATCCTACCTTAAGGAGAGAGGCATAACCTTTATTACGAATACAGAGGTTGGTCCGGGAAAGGCAATGAAGAATAATTCCGTAGCCAAGGACGATCCGATGAAGGAATACCTTAAAAATCCAAACCAGAAGTATGTTAAGGCTGAGGATATCCTTAACCGGTACGATGCTGTAGTTCTTGCCTGCGGTGCTTCAAATCCAAGGGATATCAAGGCAGAGGGAAGAGATGCCAAGGGAATATACTTCGCTGTGGACTTCCTTAAGACTACAACCAAGTCCCTGGTTGATTCTGAATTTGCAAATAACAAATATGTAAATGTTAAAGGTAAGAAGGTATTAGTTATCGGTGGCGGTGACACAGGAAATGACTGTGTGGGAACCTCCGTAAGAGAGGGTGCGGCAGATGTTGTACAGCTTGAGATGATGCCTAAGCTTCCTGATACCAGAGCTGCAAATAATCCATGGCCTGAATGGCCAAGAGTCTGCAAGACAGACTATGGTCAGCAGGAGGCTATTGCAGTATACGGACATGACCCAAGAATTTATGAAACAACAGTTAAGGAGTTTATAAAGGACGAGAATGGAAATGTTAAGGCTGCCAGATGCGTAAAGCTTGACTGGAAGAAGGATCCCGAGACAGGCCGTATGAATATGACAGAGATCGCTGACAGTGAGTATGTTATAGAATGTGATACAGTACTTATTGCAGCAGGCTTCTTAGGCTGCCAGACATATGTGGCAGAGAGCTTCGGTGTGGAGCTTAATCCAAGGACAAATGTAAAAACAGAAGGTCCTGACAAGTATGCCACAAATGTTCCTAAGGTATTTGCCGCAGGTGATATGCACAGAGGCCAGTCGCTGGTAGTATGGGCAATACACGAAGGAAGAGAAGCTGCAGTTGAGGTAGACACCATGCTTATGGGTTACTCAAATATGCAGGATTAAAAATGAAGATAGAAGAGTAACGTGTTTTTAACATTGTTACAGGAAATAAAAAAGCCCCGATCAGATCGGGGCTTTTTTAAAACAACAAAAGAAAAAAATTATTAATTTAAGAACTGTATTTATACTACAATATAAATATGAACAGAATATGTACAAAAATATAAAGGTTTGAAAAGTTTGTTTAAAATAAAAATGACGAAATTTGCCTGATTGTCAATACTGCACAAAGGTAAATCCGCCATTTTAATTTCAGGGTAAAAATGCACAAAACATAAAAATCCTGAATATGAACTTGTATATAATATTAACTTTACTCCTCAACCACAGGCTTGTTTAAGTGACTTACATCAAGGTATGCCGGAAGCCCGTCTCTGTACTGTAATGATACCTCTCCGATAATAAGTGGACGAAGGTATGCAGTCATTTCTTCTGTCACATCGTTCTTCTCAGGTGTTATCCACTCAAGAGGAACGGATTTTGCCTTATTTGCAACATTTGCAACGTCAGTTGGTTCGATGATCCACTGGTATGGGTCGTTACTTATGCGGTTGATAGACGCCATGATACCGGTCTTGCCGGTGGCTGCGTATTTTACTGCTGCCTGCCCCAGTGCAAATGATTCGTTGATGTCTGTTCTTGAGGCAATGTGGGCTGAACATCTCTGGAGCACATTTAACTCAATAGAGCGTACCTTGATGCTCAGTCTTTCTTTAACAAGCATCTCCAGAGCCTTTCCTGTACCGCTTAACTGGGCATGACCGAATTTGTCGGCTACTGCAGAGGTGGCACTGATGTAATTGCCGTCCTTGTCATGTATACCTTCTGATACGGCTATGATAACAGTTCTGTTGGTCTTTAATTTCTCTTTTATATCTTCAATGAACTGATCTTCGTCAAAGTCAACCTCAGGAAGGTAGATAAGATGTGGAGCAGGGCTGTACTGGTTTCTTGCCAGAACAGAGGATGCGGTGAGCCAGCCTGCATCACGTCCCATGATCTCAACTATGACGATACTTGGAATGTCGTAGATATATGTGTCGTGGGCAACCTCAAGCATTGTGGTGGCTACATATTTGGCAGCAGAGCCAAATCCCGGTGTGTGGTCGGTTATCATAAGATCGTTGTCAATGGTCTTTGGTATACCCACAATCTTCACATCGGAGCCGATCTTCTTGCCGTACTCTGACAGCTTCATAACTGTATCCATTGAGTCATTGCCGCCGATATAGAAGAAAGCACCGATCTTATGCTCTTCAAACCTGCCAAATATGGTTTTATAAGGTGTTTCATCATCATTGTAGTGAGGCAGCTTATAACGGCAGGAACCCAGGTACATGGCAGGACTCAGTTCAAGAGTATTTACCAGTGGGTACTTGGATAGTGCCATTAATGAAAGATCCATAAGATTGTTCTCAAGAACTCCCTTTATTCCGTGTATTGCACCAAATACTCGTGTGAAGCTTCCGTTTTTTCTTACTCCGTCAATAACGCCTGCGAGAGAAGCATTTATTGCTACGGTAGGTCCTCCTGATTGTGCTACTATACAGTTATCGTTCATTTGTAATTTCCTCCCTAATATTATCTGTATGTTACATGCATTTGCGTACTATAAATTTCTCAAAAAGGATAGCAGGGCAGTAGGACAGCTTTGACTTTCGTAAGCCTTCTATACCCATGTCCTCCTCTCTGTTTATATAGGTATAATCCATAAGTCTTCTGGACACAAATTCCCGGTTGATCATTGGATATATACCTCTGATGGTATCGTCGGCTTTCTCAAAATGGACATCAAAGGTATCCTTTGTCAGCTCCTCACCAAGGGTGAAGGCGGCAGGAATGTTGTCCACCTTTATAAGACCTCCGATCATATTAAGCTCCCTCATGTGCTCCAGGGAATATTTTATTATATCGTATTCGTAGCGGTGCTCCATATCCAGTTCTCTGTCAGGACCATAGTTGTTGTGTACCCAGCGTCTTGCCACGTAGAGACAGTCATCTATGTTGTTTTCGGTGACATTCTCGTATATATAATCCGGGTGGGATTTGAGAAAGCTGTTGATATGGTTCCTTTTGCCGTGGAGCTTGCTTCCCGAAAGGCTTGCGAGCTTTTCTGACAGATAGATATAGTCTGCCTCGTCACGATTTTCCTCACGGATATACATGCCGGGATACCAGTTGCTGATGATATCGGCCTGCGCTCCGGTACATTCTGCGATCACCGGGACAGAAGAGTTCTCTTCAAAGTAGCTCACCATTCGGTCAAATACTTTCTTTGCTTCCTTAAGATAGTCTTCATCCCTAAGGCTGTCCTGATAGCTTGAATTTTTTTTGATGGGAAAAGTAAAAGAAGAAGGATGTCCTTCTTCTTTTCCCACGAATACCATCATATCGTCTACAATGGTATATACTGTTTCGTAAAGTCTGGACCACAATATATTATTTGCTATGCCGAAGACACAGTTTCTAATATTCAATGAACCCAGATATTCTTTTAAGGTGTCGATATTTTCTAAAGATGGGTTTATAAAATCCATAATGTATTTACATCCTTATTCAGGACACTTTAAAAGGACTGCAAGATCCTTATGTCCATATTTTTTGAGAGAATCTTTGATGAGAGATATCTCATTCTGGGAAGTCTCGATAACAACTTCTTCGAACAGACCGTCAACATATTCTTCCCATTTGGATAAAATCTGTTCCTTTGCTTCATTTGACAATGGAGGAAGCTCGAGATCTTCATCTTCATCCTCACCATACACCTTGAATATAGGAGCGTCAGGGGTGAGGGCATCCTTTCCATACGCAATAGTATATAATTCTTCTGTGTGAACAAATCCACAATCGTACATTTCAATAATGAGATCGTCAATACATTCCTTGATATCATTGAAATAGTGCTTGGCTTTCAGTCTGTCAATTTCGTCCTCGCTGTCCATATCGTACTTATTGTACCAGTATTTGTCACTGGTAGCATGAGCTTCATCATATGCTATGGCACCTTCGATACGGTTGTTTTCTATAACAACGGTGCGGTTGGTACTCATTCTGCTTTTAACAACTGAAGCAGTCCAGATGATAAGTGCAACCAACAGAATAACAAGACCACAGACCAGGACAAGTTTAAGTCTTTCCGAATCCATTTTGTTACCTACTTTCAATATTATTTCTAAACAACGCCCACATTATACTACATAAGTAGTAGATTTATCAATCCTTAAAAATCCATTCTGCCGGTATCGTCTATTGATTCAAGATCATCTGATGTATCTGTGAGACCTTCATTTTCATAAAGGATAGGAGAAGCTTCGGTTTCTGTATCTTCGGAAATTATGTCCGCCGGCTCTGTGTCTTCTTCTGCCTTTGCCTCCTCGGCTGCTATATCCTCAGGATCAGGCTCGGCAGCGTAGTCGTCCAGTGAGAAATAATCCCTGTCGGTCTCGTCTTTTACAGGCATTTTCTCCATTATGCTGTCTTTGACTTTTGCAACCTTCTCATTTACCTTTGATACTTTGTCGTCAACATCGATCTTCTCATCCAACTTCTGATAAGCTGTGCTTGCCTTTATCTTGTCTCTGAATACGTAACATACACTGCCGATGGCGGCAGCAGCTACAACAGTCTTTAATAATTTGTTCTTGCTCATGATAATGCCCTCCATAAAATAAGACTTTCATAAAATATTACTTCTATTCTAATATGATTATGAACAAAACACAAGACGAATATATTCTGAAACAGGGTAGAAACAAGCATTTTATGATATTTTAATAATTAACCCCACATAATTAAATTGCGAATAAGGGACAAATGATATAATATAAAAGATAGCTATCTGCTATGCAGGATATCAGTCCGAAGGCAGTGTACTAGGAAAGAGGAAAATGATCATGAAGAAGAAAAAATTATATGAAGCACAGAAGAACTATCTTACCTGTTCAATACTGTTATTGATAGCAGGTGCATTGTTAGCCTTTTATCTGGGCAAATTCGCATTTGGAATAGGAACGATGATAGTGGGAATATTATGCCTGATAGGCTTCTTTGTGTTGCTTAAGAAGCAGGGGTTGTGCACAGTTTATGTGGATCCGCCGGAGAATAAAAAGGCAAAGGATACTGACGAAGAAGACAAAAAGATATCTGGGGGAGATAAGAAGACTTCTGCCGGAAATAAGAAGAAATAATCGTAAGTAGATGCAGATCGGATGGATGTAGGAGATTGGTAGTATATGGATAGATTTGAGAAGGAAAAGCAGCGGCTTGAAGAAGAGATAAAGATACTTGAGCACAGATATTCTGTATACGGCACCGTAAGGTTCATAGTATTCCTTGTTATGGCGGCAGGTATCATAATAGGTGTGTACGACAGTAAGACCGTATGGCTTGTGGCTGGATTTGCGGCTGCTGTGGGTTTTGTGGCACTGGTATTTCTTCATGGACGGGTAAATGAAAACCTTGAGTATGCCCGTGCAAAGAAGCTGGTGTGTGAGAGATATATAAGCAGATACTCTGATGATTGGAAGAAATTCCCTGAGGATGGCAGCGAATATCTGACAGATGAAGACCTGGTGGCAAGGGACATGGATATCCTTGGACCTAATTCACTGTATCAGTTTGTAAATGTATGTGGTACAGAGGATGGTAAACGTACCCTTGCGGCAACACTCAAGAATCCGGATTTCATGCCTGATGAAATAGTTAAGAGGCAGGCTGCAGTGAAGGAACTGGCGGGAAAGCAGAATTTTGTAGTGGATTTTGAAGCCTTGGGCGTTAAGGCGGGAATGGGTAAAAAGAAAAAGTACACCTCAGATGTATTTGTGGAGTACTGCAACGGAGACACTCATATTCCTGTAATATTCAATGTGCTGAGATTTTTACTGCCGGTTGTGACAATAACTCTTATTGTGCTGGCGGCAGCTTCCCGGATAAGCTATGCATATCCGGTGATATCATTTTTCGCAGTGCTGTTGTTTGCATGGGGAACATCGGGAGTGGCAGGACAGGCGGTTATGCCAATGGTGTCATTTGGCTATGTTCTTGAGGATTACATCAGGATGTTTGAGATGATAGCCGAGGAGGATTTTCAGGCCGACATATTAAAGGATATAAAGCAGAGTATTTCTGCGGAGAGTGGTGCACTTGAGTCTGTAAAGAAGCTTAAGACAATATGTGCGGCCTTCAACATAAGATATAATCCTGTAGTTCATCAGTTGTTATGTGGTCTTCTTATGTGGGACTTTCATCTGGGTGTGATGATGGAGCACTGGAAGAACAAAAACGGAGAGTACGTTGAGGGCTGGATCAGGGCGGTTTCAAGACTTGAGGAGCTTATAAGCCTGTCTGTTATAGATACCACAAGGGCAGCCTGTTATCCGGAGGTCACAAGACATGAAAAGGTATCGGTTAAAGGTATGGGATTGAGGCATCCCCTTATAGATCCTTCCGTTGTAGTTGCAAATGACGCTGATTTCCAGGGGGGAACCACCATCATAACAGGATCAAACATGTCAGGTAAGACCACATTCTTAAGGACTCTGGGAGTTAATCTTGTGCTGGCGTATGCCGGTGCACCCGTGTGTGCAGATACCTTTAAGGCTGACTACATGAAGATATTTACATCCATGAGGGTTACCGATGATGTAAGCAACGGAATATCCACCTTCTATGCGGAGATACTCAGGATAAAGAGCATGGTGGAGTACAGAAAGTGCAACAAACCTATGCTGTGTCTCATTGATGAGATATTTAAAGGAACGAATTCTGCCGACAGGATAGTGGGAGCCAGAAGGGTCATCAGCAAGCTTTCAGCGGCTTCTTCAATGACTATGGTATCCACCCACGATTTTGAATTGTGTGATATTGAGAATTATGATGGCAGTCATGCTGCAAATTATCATTTTGAAGAATACTATGAGGGCGACCAGCTTAAATTTGATTACAGAAAGAAGGATGGACGCTGTACCACCACAAATGCCATGGCGATACTTCACATGGCAGGTCTGGATTAACAGGATTGCTCCACCAGGATATAAGTTTAATAAGTTATTGAGAGAACCCGTCATTTATGGCGGGTTTCCTTGTAAAATCTACTAAAATTACGGTAGAAAAGCCCTTGTGTGGTTTTGCACAATTATGCACAATGCCGATTTGTGAAATTTACTAAAAAGATTATTGAATGGAAATTTTTTTTGTGATATAGTACAAATATAAGATTATTTTTATCCAAAGAATACAAAAAACGACATATAAAGGAGGAATAGAATATGTTACCAGCAAATATAGCCGCAGGTAGTGATAATAATGTTCTATCCATAGCAGCATCCAATAACAAGGGACTGCTCATAAGATTTTTGAACGAGCAGGTTGAAGACGGATTTTATGCTCTTGTTATCGATTACTTGAAGGACAGCAATTTTGATCTGTCATCCATGATGGTAGATGATGATGTTAAGGCACAGTGTACAAAGCTCTATGAATTAGCTGAGTTTGTAGATTTTAATATCAAGGCTACAGGAAGATATGAGATTGAAGAATGGATAGAGCCATTGTTCAAGTTTATTTACGGAGATATTGATCCGAGCGATATTGATGCTCCTATAAGCGCAACAGGTATCTACAGATACAGTATCTGGCTTATTTATCTCTATCAGACAGAGAAGTTCCCAGAGGCAATGAGACTTATCGGAGAGAGGATTGCACCGCTTCTCATCAATGTAAGCTATCAGATCCTTGAGGATGATGACAGACCTAAGAACTTTGATAAGGCGGTTATGGGATATCTTGATCTTATCAATGTTGTCATGGAGATGGAGCTTCCTCTTTCATCAGCAGGATCAGACGCATATATCAATAACCTTGAGGTTCTCTTCGATTATGTTGTTGAGGATCCACATGTGGGTAATGATTATAAGATCCAGTTCAGCATTGGTCTCTTTAATGCATATATAGCAGATAAGAATTACGCAAAGGCATTTGAGTTCTACGGACTTAATGCAGAGTTTATACCTATTGACAACCTTGCAGTTTACGAGAACTTTAAGGAGCTTATCAGAAACTGTAACAGTGCACAGAGCACCAGTGTTCTCTCAAGAAGCGTTGTTTCTGCTATTTCAAAGCAGGAGATCTACAACAAGAGGATCGATACATTATTAGGTGAGGTTGCCAGCTTCGTAAAGAAGGTATACAAGTATATCGAGGACGAACCTGAGATGAAGAAGAACCTTCAGACTCTTGGAACAGGAGCACAGCTCACCGGTAAGACAAATATATTCGAAGGTCTCTATGAATATAATCTTGTATTCCATGAGTGCGGAATAAAGGCTATCGTAAACAGCGACATGTCCACACGTTCATGGGAGGAGAAGTACGAGATACTTGAAACCTTGTATACAACGCTTAATGTTGTATTTGATGGATACAACGTATACGAGATTTCAAACAAGATCGAGCACCAGTACATTGAGCTTACTTGGATCGGCAACTATGTAAATGCCAATCCTAACCTCCTTAAGCAGTTCTTCAGCGTAAAGGAGAAGATCAAGGCATTCAAGGTTAGAAAGAATTCTATCCTTGAGAAGAGCAAGACAAATTACGAGATCAAGAAGATGATCGATGACAGACAGAAGCACCTTCTGTTCATGGCTGCTGAGGACATGATCGTAAACGGACTTAACAAGGGTAAGACACCTATCATCAGCTCTGGTTATGACCTTAACACAGCTAAGAGATATCTTCAGGAAACATATGACAAGTGTGTTCTTCCTCCTAAGTATGAGACAGAGAGTGCAGGAACATCAGGCGGTGGCGGATTCTTCGGTAAGAACAAGGGTGCTGCCATGAGCAATGACCTCTTAAGACTTCTCAGAGACGCAACTATCGAAGAAATGTTATGCAAGTCAGAGTGGTTATGGCATCAGCATGTTGACAAGGGACTTGATAAGCCAACCCAGGAAGAAGCAACATATTCGGTTGCATGTCTTGTAAAGGTTGTAAACAGGATCCTTGACAAGAAGGGAACTTCAAAGGCTGCTGCTTCTCCTAACAAGAAGGTTATCATTACAAAGACAGGTAAGGTTATCGAGCTTTCAGATGAGTCAGGTCAGGCACCTGTTAAGCAGCAGGAGTCAGGTGTTATCGACGCTATCGACAACATTGTAGTAACTCTTAAGGATAAGTCAGAGGCGAATGTTGAGTATGTTAAGTCATACATCGAGGATCTCTTAAGCTCACTTATGAAGACCAAGTTCGATAAGGACACAATGCTCACACAGTTTGACGCAGAAGAGCTCAGAGCAAAGACCTTCCAGGTTATCAAGAGACTTAACCTTGATATGCTTGCTTAATCAATACGAACAATTATTAAGAACAAAGAACATATAAAACAACAAAGAAAAGAACAAAGAACGAGAAACGCCCGGGCCTTACGACCCGGGCGTTTTTTTCGGAAATAGCATTACATTACAAAAATTATCATAACAAATGCTATCGTTTTTCCTGATGATCAGGCGGCACTATTTGATCAGTTTGTGTTTTCTCAGATAGAAGAAGAGTATGAGCTTCTCAGGTATTCGCTTTAATATGATCTGGATCTCCTCGTGCTTATCTATTGGTTTAACAAGTATTGAGTAAATGCCAAGTTTATTTGCACCCCACAGATCAGTGAAGAGCTGGTCCCCTACGAAGAGGGTGTGTTCAATGTCTGAGGACGTTTTATCAAGGGCGGCAAGATAGCCTTTTTTAAGAGGTTTGCCGGCCTTGTAGACGTAATCTGCTTTGACTTTGGCGTTGAAGGAGGCCACTCTTGGCTCCTTATTGTTTGAAACCAGACATATCTTAAAGCCTATAGTCTTAAGCCGTTCAAATAATCGGATGGCTTTTTTATTCGCCGGAGCACCATGGGTCACCAGGGTATTGTCGATATCAAATAATATGGTCCTAAAGCCCATATCGTAGTATTTCCTGAAATCTATAACATAAGTTGAAGAATAGTATTCTTTTGGATAAAAAGTTTTGAACATAGGGGAATTCCTTTCTAAATCATTCAAGGGAAGTATAACATTTCATGACCGCCCTTACAACCGGGACATGCCTGTATTATATAAAATCTTTTTTAGAAAAGCGTCACAGAAATTTCGGATTTTAGCCATTGCCAAAAAGGATATTTGCGAATAGAATGAAAACAGGTTTTGAAGGATAGGGTGCATGAGCTTTTCTATGGGCTTGCATAATTCAAACATATGTGGTATCCTTTACCCGTCAATAAAATTAATATTCTTCGGGGCGGAGTGAAAGTCTCCACCGGCGGTATTTAGTATGGAAGCTATAAGCCCGCGAGCCGCATGGCATGACCTGGTGAGAATCCGGGGCCGACAGTATAGTCTGGATGTGAGAAGTAAGATATGAGATCAGGATAGAGACAGCTAAAGCAATATGATGTTGTTGATGGCAGTTGGTTATCGGATGATTTAAGAAATTTTGAGCCGGAGGTATTAATCCCCCGGCTCTTTTGTTTCTTGTAATGATGTCATAGACAGATACATATATACAGAAAGAAGTGATCAAATGGAACACAATTCAGTTGTGATTACAGAAGAAGATAAGAAATATATGCGGCGGGCAATAGAGCTTGCGAAGCTTGGAACCGGTGCAGTGAACCCTAACCCACTGGTGGGGGCGGTTATTGTTAAGGATGGCAGGATCATAGGTGAAGGATATCACAGAAAATATGGTGAGCTTCATGCGGAGCGGGATGCCATAGCCCATCTTACAGAGGACGCCGAGGGAGCGGACATGTATGTTACTCTCGAGCCATGCTGTCACTACGGCAAGCAGCCACCCTGTGCTCTGGCGGTAATAGAACATAAGATAAAGCGGGTATTTGTAGGCTCAGATGATCCAAATAAACTGGTTTCAGGTGGCGGATATAAGCTACTTCGGGACGCAGGAATAGAGGTTATCACCCATGTGATCAAGGATGAATGTGACGGCATAAATGATGTGTTCTTTCACTATATTGTGAACAAGACTCCTTATGTTGTAATGAAATATGCCATGACCATGGACGGCAAGATAGCGACCAGGGAGGGCTACAGCAAGTGGATAACAGGAGAGACTGCCAGAAACCATGTGCAGGAACAGAGAAATGCATTATCCGGAATAATGGCAGGAATAGGTACTGTATTAAAGGATGATCCTATGCTTACCTGCAGGATACCTGGTGGAAGAACACCGGTGAGGATCATTTGCGATACCCACGGAAGGATTCCTGTGGACAGCAACATAGTAAAATCTGCAGATACGGTCAGAACAATAATCGCTGTGTCTGACAAATGGATCGATACTTCCGATGGACAGGAAAAGGCCAATAAATTAAATGATATGGGAGCTGAGATACTTGCTGTTCCTGAAAATGACGGACACATAGATCTTAAGGCTCTTATGACAGAGCTTGGTGCCCTGCAGATAGATGGAATATTGCTTGAGGGTGGAGGAACCCTTAACGAGAGTGCTCTTAAGGCAGGCGTTGTAAATGAAGTGGACGCTTATATAGCACCTAAGATATTTGGCGGAGCAGGTCACTTCCCTGTAGATGGCGAGGGTGTTTCCCTGCCGGATGAAGCATACCGGTTCAGACTTGCGAAAACTGAGCAATATGGGGAGGATGTTCTCTTGATATATAAAAAATTACAATTATAATGGAAACTTTCATGTGATTTATATTGTGAACAAATAACATGATTTGCATGGTATGTTCCATGTAGATCAATATGACTATGTAAATCATATTAATAGACACATTGCATGAAATGTTTTTAATAGAAGGATGTGAGCAGATGTTTACAGGAATAATAGAAGAAATGGGAACCATCAGGAAGATAGACAGGGGAGCGGCCTCCTGCAAGCTGACGGTCAAGGCCTCAAAGGTTCTTGAAGGAACCATGGTGGGAGACAGCATTGCTACAAATGGCGTTTGCCTTACAGTGACCGCAATGTCTTCCGATGGTTTTACCGCAGATGTAATGCCTGAGACCTTAAGACGGAGTAATCTTGGAAAATTAAGCTCTGGAAGTTATGTAAACCTTGAAAGAGCCATGAGTGCAAATGGCAGATTTGGCGGACATATAGTTTCAGGACATATAGATGGCACAGGTACCATCCGGGAAATGAAGAGAGAGGATAATGCAGTCTGGGTTACAGTGGATTGTGACAGGAAGCTTCTGAAATATATCATTGAAAAAGGCTCAATAACCATAGACGGAATAAGCCTTACGGTAGCATATGTGGATGACACCTGTTTTAAGGTATCAATAATACCTCATACCGCCGAAGAAACCACGCTGCTAAAGGGGAAGCCCGGCACAGTGGTTAATCTGGAGAACGACATAGTAGGTAAATACGTGGATAAGCTGCTACATTTTGATGAGATGACCGGTGACACAGAAAAAAAACCAGGCAAGAAAAGCAGCGGAGGGCTTGACATGGGCTTCCTTGCTGAAAACGGATTTGCCTGATAGATAATGTCTTAGATATGTCCAAATACAGATGGATTGTTAATTAAAGCAGGTCGATAAAAATAGTCTGATGAATAAGAGTGGACTGATAAATAAAAATAGATCGGCAAATAAAAACAGATCGAAAAAAATAATTTCATAAATAAAATAAATCAATATTCAGATAAAGAAAGGAACAGACATGGAATTTAACAGTATTGAAGAAATTGCTGCAGATCTTGCGGCAGGAAAAGTAGTAGTAATGCTCGATAACGAGGACAGAGAAAATGAAGGAGACGTTATATGTGCTTCTGAATTTGCCACGACCGAGAATGTAAACTTTATGGCAAAATACGCAAGGGGACTTATCTGCATGCCTATGGCAGGTGAGTACGCAGATAAGCTTAACCTTCCTCAGATGTGTATAACAAATACAGATAATCACTGCACAGCATTTACAGTGTCTGTAGATCATGTAAGCACAACAACAGGTATTTCAGCAGAAGAGAGAGGCATAACAGCCAGAGCATTTGTGGCAGATGACGCAAAGCCGGCAGACTTCAGAAGACCTGGACACATGTTCCCGCTTACAGCCGTACCTGGTGGAACCATAGAGAGAAATGGCCATACAGAGGCTACAGTAGATCTATGTAAGATTGCGGGCCTTAAGCCTTGCGGTCTCTGCTGTGAGATCATGAGAGATGACGGAACCATGGCAAGAAAGGATGACCTTATTGCATTTGCAAAGGAGCATGGACTCAAGATCTCAACCATAGCAAAGCTTATCCAGTACAGAAAAGAACATGAGGTGTTCGTTGAGTGTGTTGCCAAGGCAAAAATGCCTACAAGATATGGCGAGTTCACCATCTATGGATATATCAATAAGTTAAACGGTGAGCACCATGTGGCTCTTGTTAAGGGAGATATAACAGACGGCGAGCCTGTTCTATGTCGTGTACATTCAGAGTGTCTTACAGGAGATGCCCTTGGCTCAGCAAGATGTGACTGCGGCCAGCAGTATGACGCCGCCATGAAAATGATCGCAAAAGAGGGCAGAGGCGTGCTTCTTTACATGAGACAGGAGGGCAGAGGCATAGGTCTTATTAATAAGATAAAAGCCTATGAGCTTCAGGATCAGGGACTTGATACAGTTGAGGCAAATCTCAAGCTTGGCTTCCCTGAGGATGCAAGAGATTATACTATCGGTACTCAGATACTTGTGGATCTCGGAATAAGAAAACTCAGACTTCTCACCAATAATCCGCTTAAGGTATACGGTCTTTCAGGCTACAATCTTGAGATCGTAGAGAGAGTTCCTATAGAGATGGAACCGGGCAAATTTGACGAGTTCTACCTTAGAACCAAGAAAGAGAAGATGGGCCATATCTTAGATAACGTATAAAACATAGGATAGTAAAGTTTGGTATTATGTAAACTATATTATACAAACTGTGTTATGTAAACCAGTAAAATACGCTGTTAAATAAAATTGAGAAATTATATAAAAAAGGAGATAAAGATCAAGAAAAAATTAGAAGGAAAAATGGTAGCAAATGGTGCAAAGATTGGAATTGTTGCAGCAAGATTTAACGAATTTATAGTATCAAAGCTTGTAAGCGGAGCAGAGGACGCACTCTTAAGACATGACGTAAACCCTGATGACATTACAGTAGCATGGGTGCCTGGAGCATTTGAAATCCCACTTGCAGCCAAGAAGATGGCTATGAGCGGCAGATACGACGCAGTGATCTGTCTCGGAACAGTAATAAGAGGTGCCACAAGCCATTACGATTATGTATGTAATGAAGTATCAAAGGGTGTTGCGGCAGTTGGCCTTGAGTCAGGAATACCTGTAATGTTCGGTATTGTTACAACAGAGAATATTGAACAGGCAATAGAAAGAGCCGGCACCAAGGCAGGAAATAAGGGATATGACTGTGCAATGGGTGCTCTTGAGATGATCGACCTTATGAAGCAGATGTAAAGTTTTTCAGGAAAAAAGGTTGTGTCAGACGTTAAATAAAAAACGGACATTTAAAGTCAGCCGGTTTTAAATGGACTGATATTCAAAAAGGAGCAGCTTTATATGGCAGAGAATTATAGCGTAAACAAAGATACAAAATTACTTTTTTTCGATATTGACGGAACCCTTATTACCGAGGACGGAAGAAGATATTTCCCTGAAAGTGCAAAAAAGGCACTAAGGCAGGCAAGGGAAAATGGCCATCTTGTATTTATAAATACCGGCAGAGTCATGTGCAATATAACCGAAGAGATAAAGTCGGCAGGCTTTGATGGTTTTGTATGTGGCTGTGGAACATATATAAGCTACAGAGATCAGGTCATCTTCCACAATGAACTCAACAGAAAACTGTGCCATGATATAGCTATGATATGCAGAAAAAGCAGGATGTACGGGCTTTATGAACATACAGACGGTGTGTATCTGGACGGATGTAACAAGGACAATGAGCTGTTAAAGGAAATGGTAGGATATTTCAGGAATAACGGCATAAATGTAGGAGAAGATATAGAGGACGGCAGATTTATATTTGATAAGTTCTGCTGCTGGTATGATGAAAAGAGTGATCTTCAGGGCTTTAAGGACGCCATAGAACCATATTTCGATTACATTGACAGAGAAGGGAATTTCTGTGAGATAGTGCCAAGGGGGTTCAGCAAGGCCACCGGAATACAGACGCTCCTTGACAGATTTGACCTGCCTCTTACAAATGCCTACGCCTTCGGAGACGGTAACAATGATGCCCCGATGTTGAGTTATGTGCCTAATAGTATTATAATGGCAAAAGGACCTGAGGAGCTTAAGAAGAAGTGCATGATGGTCACAGAGGACGCCATTGACGATGGCATATACAATGCGTTAAAGAGATTGGAGATTATATAATGAATGAAACTCCTGCAAATGAAAATAAGTTAAGGCTTATAGACAGACTGTCCATAGCTATAACAAGTCCTAAGAATTATGACGAACTTGTTAAGCTTAGCACAGGTAAGGTAGTAACCTATATGATTTTAATTTCCTTCCTTCTGGCTTTCATAGAATTTGGAATAAATGCCATAACCTATGTTGCCAGGATTGGTGGATTTGAAAATCTCATCCTAAACAGTATGCCTAAATTCACATATCAGGACGGAACCCTTGACATGGAGGATGAATTTTCCATGGATGTTGGAAGTGCTACTATATATGTGAACACAGATTACACAGACATAACCCTTGACGACATAAATTCCGATGGAATATATATTGCCTTTGGCAGTTCAAATGTGATCATGGGTTTAAAGAGTACAGGCATGCAGTATACCTATTTTGATTATAAACTGTCTGACCTGCTTTTGGGAGACTTTGATAATCAGGGTTTAAGTACCATGGTGCCTCAGTTTTACATGTATATAATATTTGTGGCATTATTTGTGATGGTGTCAAAGGCAGTGAAGATACTTTTCCTTGCACTGGTATTTACAATAATTGCAAGGCCTCTTGCAATGAGGCTTAATACCGGGTATGAATTTGCCCAGGTATATAAGATATGTATATTTGGACAGACACTTTCATTCCTGCTTACAGCGGTCAATACCACAGCAGGATATATTATAGGACCTTCACTTATGACATTTATCACGCTGATAATTTCATTTGTATATATCAACAGGGCTATCATGAGCAAGGCAAATATATCCGATATACCACCGGGAAGCCTGTAAATATGAAAATAGTAAACGGGCAGATGCCGGCAGGGTGGATATGCGGGTATCCGTATAAAAATATGCAAATGCCATAATATGCCCATTAAAAGCATGTAATATCCCGTAAGGAGACAGATATGGAGATAGAAAAGAAATATATTGTAAATACATTGCCTGATAAGCTTGACAGCTACAGGTGTAAGAGCCTTGAACAGGCATATATATCCACAAGTCCTGTAATAAGAGTCAGAAGATCGGATGACAGGTATATCCTTACAGTAAAGTCAAAGGGATTAATAGAAAGAGAAGAATTCGAGCTGGACATGGACAGAGCGGAATATGATAGTCTTGTAAAAAAAGCTGATGGAAATGTAATATTAAAGAAGCGTTATATAATCCCTGTTACAGACACAGACGGTGGCTGCGGGGATAAGGATGTTGACGCGGGACTTAAGGTAGAGCTTGATATATTTGAAGGGGATTTCAAGGGACTTGTATATGCAGAGGTGGAGTTTCCGTCGTTGGAGTGGGCTGAGAAATTCAAAGCCCCATCCTGGTTTGGAAGGGATGTCACCGGAGAAGGAGCATATCAGAACAGTGCTTTAAGTACTATGGATAAGGCAGATATTCCCGATTTCATTGAAAAGACATTGAGATAAGATGATATTGCAGATTTCATGGCAGAGACATCGAGATAAGATGATATTCCAGATATTATGGCAAAGATATTGAACTAAAACAGAAGATACATGAGTATAAAAAAGATTAAGAAGGAGGAAGACTGATGATAGCAAGAATGTTATTTGCAACCGGATATGAAGAAGTAGAAGCACTTACAGTAGTTGACCTTTTAAGAAGAGCAGGAATAGACTGCAGAATGGTATCGGTATATGATGAGGACTATGCAGTGGGAAGCCACAACATAACCATCAAGATGGACGAGAAGATATCAGAGATCGGTGGCGACGCAGACGCTGTTATCCTTCCGGGTGGAATGCCGGGAGTTACCAATCTCATCGCCAGTGATAAGGTTAAGGAGATCGTGACCGATCAGTATAACTCAGGAAAGCTTGTGGCAGCAGTGTGTGCAGCACCTACAGCCCTCGGAAGCTTTGGAATACTTAAGGATAAGAAGGCCACCTGCTATCCGGGAATGGAGGGACAGCTTAACAGCAGAGAGTTCCTTACAGATCCGGTTGTTACAGATGGAAATGTAGTGACCAGCAGAGGCATGGGAACATCTATAGAATTTGGACTTAAGATCGTAGAATTATTAAAGGACAAGGATACAGCAGATGATCTGGCTGTAAAGATCGTATACAGATAAATGGTTGACATAAGTATTTCGGTAAGAAAACTTGTAGAATTTATCCTTCGCAGTGGAGACATAAGCGATGGTAGTAGTGGGACTCTGTCAAAGGAAGCCATGAATGCGGGAAGCCGTATCCATAGAAAGCTTCAGAAAATGGCAGGGTCTTATTATGATGCAGAAGTTTCTCTCAAGCATGCCGTCACAAGGGAGGATATATGTCTTGTGGTTGAGGGCAGGGCTGACGGTATCATAGATCAGAGAAGCAACAAAAATGCGGACACTGATTACATGATAGATGAGATAAAGGGTGTGTACAGAAAACTGGATGACATAGAAGAGCCGGAGACAGTACACCTTGCCCAGGCTAAGTGCTATGCATATATATGGGCATTGAAAAATAAACTTAAGGATATTTCAGTACAGGTTACTTATGTAAACCTGGAAAGCGAAGAAATAAAAAGATTTTCAGAGCTTTATACCTTTGGAGAGTTGGAGCAATGGTACACAGAGCTTATGGACAAGATGTTCATGTGGGTAAAGCTTGCCCTGGAACACAGTAAGGAGAGAAACAGCTCCATTGAGAATCTGGAATTTCCATATTCCTACAGGAAGGGACAGAAGGACATGGCTGCCTGTGTCTATAACACCATAAAGAATGGAGAGCATTTGTTTGTTCAGGCACCTACCGGAATCGGCAAGACCATGGCAGCCATATTTCCCACGGTGAAATCATTTGCCACAGGGCTTACGGAGAAGCTGTTTTATCTTACAGCCAAGACCATAGCAAAGAGCGTTGCGGTAAATGCATTTGCTGTGTTAAGGGATAAGGGGCTGTACTTTAAGACAGTTATCATAACCGCCAAGGAAAAGGCGTGTCCTTTAGATGAGATGAACTGTGACCCGGAGAAATGCCCCTACGCCAAAGGTCATTATGACAGGGTAAATAATGCTCTCTATGAAATGGTGAAAAATGAAAATGTAATAGACAGGGACTGCGTGGCAGGATATGCAGAGAGGTATAAGGTGTGCCCCTTTGAGCTTAGTCTGGACGCAAGCTTATTTGCCGATGGGATAATATGCGATTACAATTATGTGTTCGATCCCCGGGTGAACCTTAAAAGATTTTTTGCAAAGGATGACGGACAGGCGGGAAAATACGTTTTTTTGGTGGATGAGGCCCATAACCTTGTGGACAGGGCTTCCTCCATGTACAGTGCCGTGCTCATAAAAGAAGATTTCCTTGAAGTAAAGAAGATAATAAAGAATTACAGCGTTAAGACCACCAGAGCCATTGACCAGTGCAACAGGGAGTTCCTGGCTCTGAAACGGCAGCTTGTGGGGCTTGACTATATGGAGCTTGCTTCCATAGGAGATCTGGAATTTGCTCTGATGAACCTGTATTCCGCTCTTGAGACATTTCTTGAGGATCACAGGCATATAAAAGAACGCAAAGAGGTAATGGAGTTTTATTTCAAGATCAATACCTTTTTAAACATCCGGGATCTGGTGGATGAAAATTATGTAATATACGATGAGCTTCTTTCTGACGGAAGGTTCATGGTGAAGCTGTATTGCATAAAGCCCTCGGCAAATCTCTCCCTGTGTATGAGCAGGGGCATTGCCACGGTATTTTTCTCGGCAACCATACTTCCTGTAAAATATTATAAGGAAATGCTGTCAGATTCGGAAAGTGACAGGGCAATATATATACCATCCCCATTTGACAGGGAAAAAAGAAGGATATTGCTGGGAAGAGATGTAACAACCCGGTACAACAGACGCAACAAAAATGAATATATTCATATATTTGAATATATAAGGAAAATTGTGGACGCCCATAAGGGGAATTATATGGTATTTGTCCCCTCTTACAATATGCTGGAGAAGCTTTACGACATTACCGAAGAAGAAGGAGTCGGAGATTATCATGTGATGACCCAGAGTCCGGCAATGACCGAGACTGAGAGAGAGGAGTTCCTTGAGGAATTTGACAGGAGAAATGACATACTGGCGTTTTGTATAATGGGAGGCATATTCTCCGAGGGAATAGATCTTACAGGTGAAAGTCTTGTGGGGGCAGTGGTGGTAGGACCAGGTCTTCCACAGGTATGTAACGAGAGACAGATACAGATGGATTTTTTTGACAGAAACGGCAGGGACGGATTCAGGTATACATATCAGTATCCGGGGATAAACAAGGTGTTCCAGGCAGCAGGAAGAGTCATAAGGACTGAGAAGGACATGGGAGTTATTGCTCTTCTGGATGAGAGATTTGCCTACAGGGAGTATACGGAATTATTTCCAATAGAATGGAACGATCACCTTACCTGTAACCGGGGAAATGTCCGGAGACTTCTGGAGAATTTCTGGGATAAGTACAATAGAGATAATTCTTAGATATACATTTTCCTCCAGAGGTGCTATAATGATTGGCACACGTTGAAAAATGTCAAAAAATAAATGAAAAATGATACTCAGTACAAGGAGACAGATATGGTTAATGTTACTGTTAGGGATATACTGAAAGCCACCGGCGGTGAACTGCTTTCAGGAAATGAAGATACGGAGCTTCTTGATATCTGTACGGATTCAAGAAAGATAAAGGCAGGAGATCTGTTTGTACCACTTCTGGGAGAGAAGGTAGACAGTCATATATTCATCGATAAGGCAATGGAAGTCGGTGCCGCCACCCTTACATCGGAGCATGACGGAATAGTGGAGTCAGATAAGGCTTACATAAGGGTAGACAATACCCGTGATGCACTTCAGGATATCGGATTATACATAAGAAAAAGGTATGACGATATGCCTTATATAGGGGTTACCGGAAGTGTAGGAAAGACAACTACCAGAGAAATGATAACTGCAGCCATCAGTACATCAAAGAGATGCTTCCATACAAAGGAGAACAGAAATTCTCAGGTGGGAGTTCCTGTAACATTGTCAGAGCTTGACAAGGGATATGAAGCAGCAGTTATTGAGATGGGTATCTCGGAGCCGGGAGAGATGGAGCGTCTTTCAAGAATGGTAATGCCAAGTATATGCGTTGTTACTATTATAGGTGTTGCTCATATTGAGCATATGGGTTCCAAGGAGAATATCAGAAATGAGAAGCTTAAGATAGCCAGCCACATGAAAGAAGGGGGAATAATGCTCTTAAACGGTGATGATCCTCTTCTTAACGAGGTTAAGGGCAGGATTGACTATAAGACCATAACCTTTGGCTGTGGTGAGGAAAATGATTTCAGAGCCACTGATATAGTAGCAAAGCAGGGACACACATATTTCAAGTGCCTGCACGACGGAGAGTCTGTTGATGTGTGCCTTGCCACAATGGGGAGACATAACGTAAGAAATGCCCTTGCGGCAATAGCTGTGGCATATCTTCTGGGGATACCTATGGAAGTGGCAAGTGAGGGCTTCAAGGATTTCTATGGAATAAGACAGAGAGTGCTGAAGCTTGAGGGAAGATATACCATAATTGATGATGCTTACAATGCAAGTCCCGATTCAATGAGGGCTGCCATTGATGTTCTCTGCGATTACAAATGTGAGGGCAGGAAGATAGCGGTTCTTGGAGATATGTTTGAGCTGGGTGAGAACAGCAGGAAGTACCATCGGGAACTGGGTGAGTATATAAGAGACAAGAAGATAGATGAGGTTGTAGTAGTGGGTAAGGATTCCATGGAGATTAAGAAAGCCATAGACGAGTGCCCGGATTCATACTGCAAGGCATATTCATTCAGCGACAACGAGGAGGTGTCCATATATCTTATGGCCATTATGAAGCCTGAGGATGTGGTACTTATTAAAGGATCGAATGGAATGAAACTCAATGAAGTGGTGAATATTCTTATGAATTAGGGCTTTTTGTTATACAAAAGTCACAAAAAAAAACCACTAAAAAATATATTACCCCCGAAACTATGGTGATTTTGACAGATATCTGTCAAAAATGTCTGACTATTAGGTAAAAAGGGAGAAAAAAAGCAGCATTATTGAAAAAAGCCCGGAAATAAGGTATTATCAAGGTAACTTGAAGCATATAAAATTTTTAAGTTATATAATAATTATTATGGAGGATTAGATAATGGCTACAGCAAAGAAGACAGAAGACGCTAAGAAGGTTGTTAAGGCAACTCCAGCAGATTTAGTTGCCAAGGTTGAAGCAAGCAAGAAGGCAGCAGCTAAGGTTGAGGCTCCAAAGGCTACAGCAGCTAAGGTTGAAGCTCCAAAGGCTGAAGAGAAGAAGGCAGCAGCTCCTAAGAAGACAGCAGTTAAGGCTGAGGCTCCAAAGGCTGAAGAGAAGAAGGCAGCACCTGCTAAGAAGGCACCTGCTAAGAAGGCAGCGGTTAAGACAAGCGAAACAGTATTCATTGAGTTCGCAGGTGGTCAGATTGAGATTGCTTCAATCGTTGAGAAGGTTAAGGAAAGCCTTGCAGGTAAGGCCGTTAAGGACTTAAAGGTTTACTACCAGCCAGAGAAGAGTGTTGCATACTATACAGCAGATGGCGAGTCTGGTTCAGTTAATCTTTAATCAGTAGTCTTTAATATAATACAGTACTTAATAAAAGAATTCCCCGGATGTATGTTCAGGGAATTTTTTTAAGTTTAGGAAAGGGTTTACTTCATATTCTTAGAAGTTGCAGTTTGCATGTGGCTGTCAGGGGGGACTGTGCTATAATAGACTCCGTAGCTCAAAAAAACAGAAGCAGAGGCTTGTACTTATACAGTGTAAGCCATAGTAAGATCATGCCTGTGGCATGGCGGATATGGGGTGATACAGGTGGCAGACATTATTTCATTTGAAGACAGAAAGAGAGAACTTAAGAATTCCGGCAAGATACCGGGAAGGATATACCGGGATAACGATATAATGGAAAGTATATGCAACAAGGGATACAGCGACAGCGATATAAGCTATATATTCCGCAAGGAAATTCTGGAATTTGATATAAGGAAGATATTGTGATAAAGATATTATAATGAAGACGTTGTAGAAAGATAAAACATAAGCCCCGGGGAATGATCCACCGGGGCTTACTTTTGTAATGATTTATAAAGGTATTTATTATGGAATTCCTACTTGTTGATGGTGAAGTCAGCGTATGCTGATGGAAGACCATGTTCCTTAATGTCGAGACCTTCGATCTCTTCCTCCTCAGTAACTCTGAGTCCGAGAGTAGCCTTGATAATAAGGAATGCGATTGTGATAGTTACGGCTGTCCATGCTGCGATGGAGAAGAGACCTGTCAACTGTACTCCCAGTAAGTGGAAGCCACCGCCGTAGAAGAGACCCTTGCCGCATATCTGGTTTGCACCATATGTAACGCCATCACCAAATCCTCTTGCAAATGCAGGAGCTGTATCAGTTGCAAATAAACCTACTGCAATAGTACCCCAGATACCATTTAAGCAGTGGACTGCAACAGCACCAACAGGGTCATCAATATGAAGCTTGTGATCAAGGAGCCATACACCGAATACTACAAGTAAGCCTGCAACAGCACCGATTATAGTAGAACCAAGAGCGTCTGTAACATCACATGAAGCTGTGATAGCTACAAGACCTGCAAGTGAAGCATTAAGACACATTGATACATCAGGCTTGCCATATTTGATCCATGTGAATATCATACAAACTACTGTTGCAATGGCAGGAGCAATAGTTGTTGTAAGGAAGATAGAACCTAACTCCGCAACGGTTGTTGCGGCTGCACCGTTAAATCCGTACCAGCCGAGCCAGAGGATGAATACACCTAAAGCACCAAGTGGAAGGTTATGACCAGGGAAACCATTTACCTTAGTTACCTTACCGTTCTTGTCTCTGTCGAACTTACCGATACGAGGTCCAAGTAAAGCAGCACCGATAAGGGCTGAGATACCACCTACCATGTGGATACATGTTGAACCGGCGAAATCGTGGAAGCCAAGGTTTGCTAACCAGCCGCCGCCCCATACCCAGTGGGCTTCGATAGGATATATTACAGCAGAGATGATAGCTGAATATACACAATATGAAATGAATTTTGTTCTTTCTGCCATGGCACCTGAAACAATAGTAGCGGTTGTGGCACAGAACACAAGGTTAAATACGAAGTTTGAAAAATCAAAATTTGCATAGTCTGTGAAAATGTCAAATCCGGGTTTTCCGATTATACCTACAATATCTTCACCAAGTAAAAGTGAAAATCCAATGATGATGAACACCACCGTACCTATACAGAAATCCATAAGGTTTTTCATAATGATGTTTCCTGCGTTCTTGGCTCTGGTAAATCCTGTTTCAACCATTGCGAAACCAGCCTGCATCCAGAATACCAACGCGGCTCCTATAAGGAACCATACTGCAAAGATTGCTGAGTTATCCATAATAATTCCTCCTTCTTCTTCCCACCGCCGATCCATTTGTATTTTGCCTGGGGCAATGGATCAGGGTTTTTCTGCGATACAAAAAAATAAGACATGTCACATTCCGGGCTGGAACTCTGACACGTCTTTGTGCATCGCGTTGTTTAAATTTAGGTTGAGTATATGACTGTGAAATGGTAAAATATTGTAAAAATCGGACATATATTTACTAACCTTTATTTATTAAGCAGAGACTTAATAATATAAAGAGAACACTGAAGGAGAGTATATTTTATTATGTTTTACGCAGAGGACATATACCAGAAGAACATAAAATACAATTCAGAGCTTTTCTTTAATGAGAAATTGCCGATAATCGGCTGTGAAACAGACTGGTATACCGCATATGCCGGAGCGGGAGTTAAGGAATATACGGTTTATTGCCAGCTCCTTCAGGGGATAATGGTGGTATTTGCAGAGGAGTTGGTTGACATAATTCCGTTAGGCAGAATGAAAAAAGCCATTACATATAAAGAAGGGATAAAAAGCTTCGTGGTATTGCAGCTTCCCTTCGGATACTCCATGAGGGAGGAGGATATATCGGCGATAAGGACGGCTATAGGTAGAGATACTTCCTGTAAGAAGATGTCTGCAGAGTTGGACAATGCATCCCGGACAGGAGAACGGTTAGATATTTGGGTCAATAATGGTGGACAGGATGTTTTCAGAACATGGGCAGAGAAGGTTATTTCTATATTAAGGGACTGTATTGAACCGAAGCGCATAGACAGCACAGTGCTTTCCATTACAACACATATATCCCTTAGAAACGGAAAGGTCAGGGTGTCGGAGCTTACAGAACTGTTTGATTATACCGAGAGAACCATAAGGAGAAAATTTATGGCTGAGCTTGGGGAGGATCCCAAGCTGTACTGCCGGGTGAAGAGAGTGGAAACCACAGTAAAAAGGATACGTTCCTATCCCTATGATGATATCAGCTCCTATATGGAGGAATGTGGCTTTGCGGATCAGTCCCATTATCAGAATGAATTTAAACAGATAATGGGCACTACGCCGGGAAGGTTCATAAAAAGAGTCAGGGAATTACAGAGCGATACATCGATGGGAACTTAATAATATTAAGTGATCTGCGGGAAAAAAGGGCAAATATTTTACTGCTACATTAGATAATTATTTAATTATTCTGTCTTTTGGTAATTTGTGGAATTCTGGATTTTCCTATGCTAGAATATTGTCAGCAGTCGGATAGCGTGACTGTGTAAAGGGAACATATCTGCCGGGATTTCACAGACAATATTGTCAGGCAGATCAATATGAAATAACAGGAGGACCTGAATTATGAAGAAAGTAGAGATTGTTGTTCGTTCAGAGAAACTTGATGATGTAAAGTCTATCTTAGATGAGTGTGAATCAACCGGTGCCATGGTGTCAAACATTATGGGTTATGGTAATCAGAAGGGTTACAAGACAACCTACAGAGGCAGTGAGTATGTTGTAAATCTTATTCCGAAGGTTAAGATCGAGACAATAGTTACCGATGATGTGGCAGACAAGGTTGTATTTAAGGTCTGCGAGAAGATATCAACCGGTAAGATCGGTGATGGTAAGATCTTCTTATATGATGTTGCAGATGTTGTCCGTATCCGTACAGGAGAGCGTGGAGAGCAGGCTCTGTAATAATATTTGCAGAAAACATGGTATGCTTTATAGCCCGATGTCAATTATTGGTGATATCGGGCTATTGCTGTCTTAAGAGAAAAATGTTAAGATGTAAGGCATAGTGATAAATCAGAAGAAACAGAAAACCGGAGGATAACATGTCAGAAAATTACAATGACAATATAGACAATAAAGATGAAAATGATAAGGATGACGAGTACGAGAAGTACTGTTATCTCTGCAGAAGACCGGAGAGCGTGGCGGGAAAGCTTATCGATATGCCGGGGGGCATAAGCATATGTCCCGATTGTATGCAGAAGACATTTGACAATTTCAACAACAGCGGTCTTGGAAGCATGCAGTTCCTCGACCTGTCAAATCTTTCAAATATGGGTAATCTTGATATGTCACAGCTTTTCAAGAATGACATACCGGATAAGCAGAAGGTGAAGAAGAAGGCGGCAAAGCCTAAGAAGGAGGAGCCGGAGCTTACACTCCAGACCATACCTGCACCTCATAAGATCAAGGCAATGCTTGACGAGTATGTAATAGGTCAGGAGTATGCCAAGAAGGTAATAAGTGTAGCAGTGTACAATCACTACAAGAGAGTCCTTACCAATACAATGGATGATATTGAGATAGAAAAGTCCAACATGCTCATGGTGGGACCTACAGGCTGTGGTAAGACCTACCTTGTTAAGACCATAGCAAAGCTGTTAAATGTGCCTCTTGCCATAACCGACGCCACAACCCTTACAGAGGCAGGCTATATCGGTGATGATGTGGAGAGCGTGCTTTCAAAGCTTCTTGCAGTGGCAGACAATGATGTGGAGAAGGCTGAGAGAGGAATAGTATTTATCGATGAGATAGACAAGATCGCCAAGAAAAGAAATACAAACAGCCGTGATGTCAGCGGAGAATCAGTACAGCAGGGACTCCTTAAGCTCTTAGAGGGAGCTGATGTGGAGGTGCCGGTAGGCTCAGGAAGCAAGAATGCAATGGTTCCTCTTACCACTATCAACACAAGAAATATCCTGTTTATATGTGGCGGAGCATTCCCCGATATTGAGGAGATAATAAAAGAAAGACTTAACAAGCAGGCTTCCATGGGCTTTAAGGCAGACCTTAAGGACAAATACGACGATAACCCAAATCTCTTAAGGGAGCTTACAAATGACGACTTAAGGGAATTCGGAATGATACCTGAGTTCCTTGGACGACTTCCGATACTCTTTACACTGGATGCTCTGGACAAGGATATGTATGTGAAGATACTTAAGGAGCCTAAGAATGCCATCCTTAAGCAGTACAAGAAGCTTCTTGCCTTGGATGAGGTAGACCTTTGTTTTGACGATTCGGCATATGAAGAGATCGCTGCCCAGGCAATGGAGAAGAAGACCGGAGCCAGAGCCCTTCGTGCCATTATTGAGAAATTTATGCTGGATATCATGTACCAGATTCCAAGGGATGATAATATCGGAAGAGTGACCATCACCGGAGATTATATAAGAGGCACAGGAAGCCCACTTATCGAAATGCGTGGTGTGGAGAGGCTTCCGGGCTAGGCACAGGATTTAAAGGAAGCAGTCCGGAGCAGTTCCGAAGAGGAAATGCTTAAAGATGCTTTAATAAAATATATGCTATTGAAAAACTTCTTGATAAAAGTTTATCATTATGATACAATCTACGAAGTCCGTAAGGGAGTAGTCAGCATTGGAGACAATGTTGTAGTATCAACATAATGGTATTTATACCTGGTATTACTGTAAATGATGAGACTTAAGAGACAGCTTGTTTGCTGTCCCTTGAGTCTTTTTTTATTTATTGTAATGATGTCGCAGACATCGTTACGCTGCAGCAACCCTTGCCGTAGGCAATTTGTAATGGTTGCTGCTCTATTTATTGTAATGATGTCGCAGACATCGTTACCATACTGATATGAAGAGGAGAATTTATGAAGATCACAGAACTTTTTATTTTAGCGGTAGGCTTATCCATGGACGCATTTGCAGTGTCCATATGTAAAGGACTGTCTCTTGGTAAGATCAAGGCAAAGCATATGTGCATTGCAGGAGCCTGGTTTGGCGGCTTTCAGGCATTAATGCCCCTTATCGGATATTTCCTTGGAAGTTTTTTTGCTGACATGGTGACAAAGTGCTCCCACTGGATAACATTTGTTCTGTTGGCTATCATAGGTGCAAATATGATCCGTGAGGCTTTCGGAGAAGAGGAGAAGCTTAACAATGATATGGGCTTTAAGACCATGCTGCTCATGGCGGTTGCCACCTCAATAGACGCTCTGGCGGTTGGAGTTACATTTGCATTCCTTAAGGTAAATATAATTGCTGCCGTATTATTTATCGGTGCCACCACATTTGTGTTATCTGCCCTTGGTGTGAAGATAGGAAGTATATTCGGTGGCAGATACGAGAAGAAGGCAGAGATAGCCGGAGGATGTATCCTCATCCTCATCGGAATTAAAATAGTACTTGACGCATATGGCATATTAGGATAATTTTATGGATAGAATATAACTTGAATATATTCTGTAACGGCAGTGATATTTATGAAATATGACAGCCGTATCAAATGAAAACGGAGATGAAATATGTATAAGAAAAATCTGATAAGTAAGATAAGGAAAAGCACAGCACTTGTTTTAAGTGCCGTTCTTATGTTTTCAATGGCTGCCTGTGGCAAGGAAAATGTAAAGGGATCCATCAATGATAAGACCACAGAGGCTGCTGTGACCACAGAGACAGATAGCAATGAGGACACAGAAGATATAACAACAGAGGATATGAGCCAGTATCAGGAGGATCCTGAGGAGCAGGCAAAGTTCGACGAGTTCCTGGACAGGTACTACAAGGCTGAGGTTACAACAGATACTATTTCATATAACTACAGCATAAAAGACGGTGAAGCAATGGGAATAGAGGAGCCTGAGGTGTCCCTTGGAGATACTGATATGTCTGATGAGGCTGTTGCTGCAGAACGTAAGAAATATGCAGATTTCAAGGCAGAGCTTGAGGGTTTCAGCTACAAGGCACTGACTGCTGACCAGAGACTTACCTATGACATGCTTGACGAGTATCTGACAGTTACAGATATGGCATATGACAATATCTACCTGATGGAGCCGTTTTCTCCTATGAGAGGACTCCAGGCGAATCTTGCCACCAACTTCACAGAATACAGATTTGATGACAAGGGCGATGTGGAGCGTTATATCCAGCTTATAAATATGGTGCCGGATTACTTTAACGCTTATCTTGACTTCGAGAAGGTTAAGTCAGAGAAGGGTTATTTCATGTCAGATGACGTGTGCGACCAGGTTATCGAGCAGTGTGACACCTTCCTTGAGAAGACAGATGATCATTTCATGATCGCTGTATTTGACTCCAATATTGACGCCCTAGATTTCCTTACAGATGAGGAAAAGACAGATTTCAAGGAACAGAATAAGGAAGCTGTCTTAAACAGTCTTCTTCCTGCATATCAGAATGTAAAGGATGTGCTTACATCCCTTAAGGGAACCGGTCAGAATGATCTTGGAATATGCTACTACGATGGCGGCAAGGATTACTACGAGTATCTTCTTAAATATTACACAGGCACAGAGAAGACCCCGGAGGAGGTTATCAACATGTTGGATGACAACCTTAACCAGCTGTTCATTGATATGTATGCACTTTACGGTGAAAATCAGGAGGCCTACGAGTATTTTGTTGAGAATTCAGATACATTGTTCTCCACAGAGGGTATGACCTCAGAGGAGATCATAGACGAGCTTATGAGCAAGAATGCCAAGAACTATCCTGATTTCAAGAATATAGAATATGATGTTGACAATCTTGATCCGGCAATGGAATCAATCCTTGAGAATACTCTTGCCTATTACATGGCACCGGCATATGACGATCAGGATCACAATATAATCAGGGTAAATGGAGCCCACGCGGACAGCGGTCTCTGGACAACACTTGCCCATGAGGGATGTCCGGGACACATGTTCCAGAATGCATATTATATGTCATTAAATCCAAATCCTGTAAGAACCCTTTACAATTTCCTTGGATATAAAGAGGGTTGGGCAATGTATGCCTGCTATGATTCTATCGGAAGCTATGAATTTGACAATCCTGAATATGCAGATGTGCTTACAAAGCTTTACAAGATAAATGATGAGATTGGATATCTTGCCACAGGCAGGATAGACATAGGCGTCCATTATGAGGGCTGGTCAGTAGACGATGTGGCAGATTATCTTAATAAGTCAGGATTAAATGGAGAGATCGCCCAGGATATATTTGACAGTATCATAGGTGATCCGGCGGTATACCAGAGCTACTCAACAGGATACTACGAGATGGCTGAGCTTGAGGAATATGCCGAGAGACAGCTTGGCGATGATTTCGACCTTAAGGAGTTCAATACAGTCATCCTTAAGACCGGACCTATCCAGTATGACATCTTAAAGAGAGAGGTTAAGAAGTATATAGCTGAGAAGAAGGCTGATTAGTCAAATTGGGCAGGCAAATTTAATAGTCTGATTAAAAAATTGAATAGTGAGGCGTCTAAGTAATGTGAACATGTCGGGCGTGTATGGGATAATGTTTAGTCATGACGGAGGCTTTGGTTAAATATACTTGTTGTATATGACCATTATGGTGAACTGATTTCAAGGGAGGGTATACCTATGAATGAAAATTGCTATGAGGCAGTATACAGTGAGGATTATGCAGATTATATAGTTGAATACAACGGAGACAGGCAGGTATTGGAAGAGATTTATTCCAATGCCTGCCTGTTTTTTATTGATAACAGGTATGCAATACTTTATTCCAAAAAGAGAAGCGACTACATGGAGAGCTTCGGGAACCTGGCATACAATATATTTCCCAAGCTGTTGGCACCTATGGACGAAGCAGTGGGAGAGGCAGCTTACAATACTCCTTCTATTTTGTCCATGATCAACGGGGAAAATCTTGACAACGAAAGTGTTCTTGGACTTGACGGAAAGGATATTGTCATTGGAATCGTTGATACAGGAATAGACATTTTAAACGAAGAATTTTTAAACGAATACGGCAGAACCAGGATAAAATATGCATGGGATCAGAGCGTTAATTCATCTTCCGGTGATAGTTATGCCGGAGAATTCCCCTTTGGAACGTATTATACGGAGGAGCAGCTTAACAGGTTTGTTGAGGAAGGAAACAGTGTGCTCCGTGGAGAGGATAACCATGGAAATTATCTTGCTTCCATAGCCGCCGGGAGAAATAACGGTATTGCAGAAAACAGCGACCTTGTGGTGGTGAAGTTAAAGAAGGCAAAGGAAAATCTCAAGGAGCTGTACGGAGTTAGGCAGGGAGAAGCCTATTCGGAGGCAGATATAATGCTGGCGATTGCGTATATCCTCCAGTGTTCCTACAGATTAAGGAAAACAGTGTCCATACTTATAGGCTTTGGAACCAACAGTGGAAGCCACACAGGCAGTGCGGCCCTTGAGGCATACATAAATAATATAGGAATATTAAGAGGCGTATGTGTCAGTGTTGCCGGGGGAAATGAAGGCTCCGCCGGTCATCACACTGATGGGGACATAGAGGAAAATGAACAGGCGGTCATAGAGATAAATGTGCCGGAGAAGACTGCATTTACCCTTGAAATATGGGGAAAGGCTCCCGGAGTATATGCTATAGGCATGGATATTGCCGGTGGCGAGATAATTGATCGTATCCCGCCCCGGTTTGACAGAAGCCAGATAATAAAACCTATATTCGGCGGGGGAACCATATATGTGGATTATTTTCTTGTGGAGGGGCAGTCCGGGGACGAATTGATACTGGTAAGGTTCTTTGACACCCCAAGAGGACTTTACAGGATAACCCTTACAGCCACCGGGACAGTGGAGAAGCAGTACAGGGCATGGCTGCCGGTGAGCAGTTTTGTGCCGGAGGGGCTGGTATTTACCAATCCTGTAACCTGGGGAACGGTGACGGTGCCGGGAACTGCGGTGACACCAATAGTTTCTGGGGCATATAATTACAGCGACGGAAGCATATATGTAAATGGCAGTCGTGGCTACACTGCGAATTCAGTGGTGAAGCCCGATCTTGCAGCTCCCGGAGTGAATATCACCGGAGCGGGTCCTTACGGTACAAAGGTTACCGGAAGCGGAAGCTCCATAAGTGCAGCCTGTGCAGTCGGTGCCGCCGCCCTTATGCAGCAGTGGTCCAGGGACAGAGGACTGTCACCATACATAAACGGCAATCAGATCAGGCAGTACCTTATAAGGGGGGCAGACCGTGAGAACAGCCGCCGGTATCCGGACAGGTATTACGGCTTCGGGATATTGAACCTGAGGAAAACCTTTGAGTCTTTGAGGAATCTGTAAGGATATTAGGGTGGAATAAAAGATGATATAATTCCCGTATTGAAAAAATGGTGTATTAAAAAAGATAATACGGGAATAGAAGAGCTATGATCAAAATTAAGATAAATGCTATAATATTATAAAAATGATAATGTTATATAATTGCAGAAAGGGGAAAATAGTTGTATATTTTCATTGAACTATAAATTACAATCTTGGCAGGTAGAGAATGGATAAAGTATATTTGCTTGGTGGCAGACGAAGCTACATAGGTGTTGAAAATGGAATATATAGAAATGTAAGTGCTGAGGAGCTGGGAGCATTTGTAATAAAGAAGGTGATGGATAGCTATGGCGTTTCACCGGAGGATATAGATCTGGTGGCGGTAGGAAATGCCATAGGAGCCGGGGGGAATATAGGACGTCTTGCTTCCCTTATGGCAGGGGTCCCGGAGAAAACTCCGGTGGTGACAGTGGACTCCCAGTGTGGCTCCGGACTTGCAGCCATTATGCAGGCGGCAATGCAGATAGAGCTTGGCATGGCAGATGTAGCTATAGCCGGAGGATTTGAAAGCAGCTCCACGGCACCGGTAAGGAGCATAAATAAACGTCACCCGGACTTTTCAGACGATGGTGATAACGTATTTAAGGTGGCGAAGTTTAAGCCGGGACCCTATGATGAGCTTGCAATGTTTAAGGGGGCTGAGAAGTGTGCCGAGGCCTTTGGCATGGATAGGCATGAGCTTGACATGTATGCCATAAGAAGCCACAGAAGAGCGGTGCAGTCAAGGGAGAATGGGGAACTGGATGACATACTTGCCGGAAGCTTTTACGAGTACGACAGAAGTAGGAGAACTGTGGAGGATGATGAACCAGGCAAATGTGCAAATGCAGAAGCAGAACAACATAAAAATAGGACTTTGACAAGAAAAGAGCATCCTGAAAAGGATGAGGGCATAAGGGACAGGATATCCGAGAAGTTACTCACAAGACTTCCGGCGCTGGTTCCCGGTGGAAGTTATATCACGGCGGGAAATGTATGCCTTACAAATGATGGGGCGGCATTTGTATTGCTTTGCTCAGAACGTTTCCTGAGGAATGTCAGTGAAACTGCTGAAGAAGATAATGATGCGGCGTTAAAAGAAGTTGATACAAAAGAAGTTAAAAACATTTTAAAGCCCTTCCGGATAGTTGATATTGTTTCCGTGGGGGCATCACCTGACATGAGCCCTGCCAGTATAGTCCCGGCCATAGATAAGCTTTTGGAGAGAAACAGCCTTAAGGCTTCAGATATATTGGCATGGGAGTATAACGAAGCATTTGCAGTTATAGACAAACTTATGGAGAGTTATGTAAACAAAGATTTTTCAAATGCAAATATATTTGGGGGCGCACTGGCATATGGACACCCATACGGAGCCTCCGGAGGAATAATAACCCTGCATCTCATGAAAGCCATGGAGAAGCTGATGGCAGAAGAATCAGAAGCTTCAGAAAATACTAATAAAAAAGCTGATATTAAGAAGTATGATATTGAAGAAGCTGATGTATCAGATAAGAGATACGGCGTATGTGCTGTTGCCGCTGCTGGTGGCATAGGTACGGCAATGCTCATTAGCAGGTGAGATGTTTCGCTGAATTTTGTACAGGATAGCGAGGTTTACATAAATATGAAATATAGGAATTACTATGAAATGATAAAAGCAGTTCAACCTGATAGAGCTGCTCTGATAGAAGATGGAAGAATATATACCTATGGAGACATTATCAGGCAGGCAGATGACGTGGCAGATCAGTGCAAAGGCATACTGGCAGGAAGTCCAGAAAAAAATATTTGCACGGGAAATTCAGAAAAAAATGTGGCAGCTGAGTTGGGAAGTGTGATAATTCTTGAAAATGATATATGCCTTATAGTGAAGGATACTGTTGCCCTGGAGCTTGTATATTTTATTGGAATTATGAAGACCGGGAAGGTGCCTGTAATATGTGGCAGCTATCCTGATAATGATGAGCTTGACACAATAAAGTCTATAGAGGTTCCTTATGGTGCAATTATGGGGGTAATGACATCAGGAACCACAGGAAGTTCAAAGGTGCTATTTAGAACCATGGAGAGCTGGGCAGATTATTTCCCTGTGCAGAATAAGCTTTTTTCCATGGGTGGAGACACTGTGCTGTTCACACATGGTTCCCTGTCATTTACAGGAAATCTGAACCTGTACATGGGGCTTATGCATGATGGTGGCAGGATCGTGACAACCAGGAAATTTGACCCGAGATATTGGGCTAAATGCATAGATGAGAATTATGTAAACTATATATATCTGATCCCGGTGAAAATGATGGCTCTGGTGAAGTCTTATTCGAAAGCCGGAGGGCAGGCTGATAATATCTGTAATGCTGCTATAAAGCATTATATCACCGGCTCACAGTCCTTTGGTGCAGAGGAGGCCGCAAGAGTAAAGAGGATTTTCCCTGAATGTGACATGCTTGTTTATTACGGAGCCTCAGAGATAAATTACATAACATATCTCACCGACAGAGAATTTACAGAGGATTCAAGACTGGTGGGAAGACCATTTCCTGAGGTAGATGTCAGCATAGAGGACGATGTGTTTGTGGTTGACAACTCGTTTGGCGTTATTGGTGCTCCAAGACCTTATAAGACAAATGACCTGGGCTTTGAGGACGAAGAAGGAAGATTTTATTTCCTCGGAAGGGCTGATGATATAATAGTTGTAAATGGAAGAAAGCTGTCAGCCTACAAGATTGAGGAAGCCCTGCGTAAGTATCTCGGGGTAAAGAATGTAGCTGTGAAGTCAGTTAAAAATGGCGATGACGAATCTATATGGGCATATTACGAGTCAGAAACAGAGAAAACAGATGAGAGTTATGTAAATATAAGGCAGAGCCTTGCGGATGTTCTGGAAGCCTGCGAGATCCCGAAACATTTCGTCAGAGTCGACAGCCTGCAGAAGACCGAAAGTGGAAAAGTGCTGAGAAGACTAGTGTAATGAATATGCAGACCGGTAAGGTTACAGATATATGTGAAAGGTAATAGGAAATTAATATTTTAATTGACTCATGAGAGATTTATAATATGCCTGGCCTATAGGGATAGATGTCAGTTCATCTGCGCTTTTTACTGCAACATATCTGGTTGTTATGTCATAGTTTGCAATGAAATTCTTATTTATAATATAGCTTTTGTGGCATCTGATGAAGTTTTCAGGAAGTACTTTCAAGATTTCCTTAAGGGCAGTGTGAATGACAAATCTTTCCACTGGCGTATACACATATATATTGCGGCCTATACTATTTATGTAGATGATTTCTGATGGGTGCACAATAAAATATACTCCGTTTGATGTGCGGAAACGAAGGGGTTTTTCTGTGATGATATGTTTATTAATAAGCTTCTGTATAGAGGATGTGAGATCCGAGGGCTCATAAGGCTTAACAAGGAAATCAAAGCAGTTTGTAGCATGGATAGCACCGGCAGCTTCTGCAGCATAGGCTGTTATAAATAATATAGGTGTGCTTTCAAACTGGGAAAGCGTGCGTATATATCTTCCAAGATCGATTCCGGTAAGACCATTGGAGTCGTCCAGTTGAATGTCAAGAAGTATAACATCTATGGATATATTATCTGAGAGTAAGGTAGTAGCCTCATTATAATTTGACGCTGTAAAACATTTGACACCATTGAATTCTGATTTGAGTATTTCAACAATTCCATTAAGTTGTATAGGTTCATCCTCAACAATAAATACATTCATGTTTTGCCTTGATATAATCCTCTATGTGAATAATGTAAAACAAACATCTGACAACAAATAACATTATAATTTCTAACACAATTAATGTCAATAAAAGACGTAAAATCTTGTCAATAAAAGACGTAAAATCTTGTTTATTACCTAATACACATCGTTCATTACAAATTCCTGATAAATAATAGACATGTATATAAAGATATGCTAGCGTGAACATGGGTATACAATGGTAACTATTGGAATGAGATCGTATAGTGGTGCTGGTGTATATGTAACGGCGGAGAAATTTTATAATTAATCATATGACGAGGAGAATGATAATGAAAAAAAATACCGTGGCTATTCTGATAGTTGTGATTTTGGCTGTGGGAATTGGCGTTACAGGCGCGATACTAAAGGGAAAAAGAAAGACGGATAGTAACACAAATGTTGGGGATACAAAATCAGACGCTAATAAGAGCGTAGATGAATTAGACAGTGATGAGTCACTGGCATATGAAGAAGAATTATGGGCCGATCAAAAGGAACAGGTTGATAAAGGAAGTCTGAGAAAACAGTATGAAGCTTTTGAATGGCAGGGCTGGCAGTATACCCTTGAGGATATGAGGGTATACAAGGATTATTATCTTTTTCAAGAAAGTGATGATTATGATGGAGTAGAGCTTGATGAAGTATATTATAGGGATGGTAAGGAAAATTATGTATATGTTGTTAATGATATAAGAATAAAAAATATAAGTGCATATGATAGGGAATATCTTTATAACGATATTGAATTGTTTTGTTTGGAAGATGATGGCCGTCATTATAAGTATATTAATGGAAAGCCCGGGGAAAAAGGATGGGGATTTTCTGATGTTGGTGGTATAACACGACCGATAAACGGTGCCAAAACGAATCCAAATAACTGGGAAAATGGAGGGATGGAGATAGCCTCCGGAGAAGAAATAACAATAAGTATGGTGCATAGGGTGTCTGCATGGGAAGTCGAAGTGTCTGATGCTGGAGAAGAGAATGAAACGATATTAAATCCGTATGATAAGTATGATCATTTGAATTTTTATATTCGTATTGCCGGTAGCATGACTGATCCAACAGATAGCAGCAGAAATGAATTTTATGATGTGGAAAATGATAAGTACCATATGATAGTAAAGTGTGAACCTAAGAACATAAAAATGGAGTGAAAAATGGTGAATTAATATGTTGAAAAAAATAAGCAGATATGCATCTTCATATTTGTTATTATGATGATGGTGGGTATTGTGGCACGTATAGTCTGGGTATATTCCTGGTTATAATTTCGTACGATTGGTTACGATATGGAGATATATCATTTGGGAGAAATTATTATATAATTCCTAATTCATATGGTGGACAGGTTGATCAAATGATCACATACAGAAAATTGATAATGCTGGCATTGGTATTGCCATTTTTAGTTGGTGTTATTCAAAGTTTGATTCAGATGATACTTAGCCTTTATATTAATACAGGAACGGCACTTTCGGTGTTTTTGGCAACGTTAGTGGCAGCTACTTACTATCCCGGAAGGTTTATATTTTACGGTTATGCCATGAACATAAGATATACCAAGATAGAAAGTAATGCGGTATATATTCCCTTAGATTATGAATTTGGCGTTTGGTATTTGCCGATGTTAATTATATTCATAATGATTATTGGTGCATGTCTCATAAGAAGAAAGGATGTGCTTAAGAATGAGTAAGACTATTTCAATGATAAGAAGTAAATCATGGAGTGAAAAAAACAGAAATAATAACAAGTTTATTTATGGGATAAAAAGAGGTATTTATGCGGCAGGTCTTATTACCATTGGAACAATATTGTGTTCGGGATGTGGTAAAGAAAAGGTTGATTATAATATAGGAAATGGAACTGCAACAGGAAGTGATTCGCTGACAGACAAGGAAGGCTCATTATATGAAAGCGGAGAATTGAAGGCAAAGGTCAATGCACCGGATTCGTACGAAGGTGAGATACCAGTTGGTGACTCGGGGCTTAAAAGCATAAAGATAAAGTCAGATAAAATAGAGATCCCAGATACGTCTACAATGTCAGTTATATATTGTAGCAGGGTTGATGGGGGAGCAGATTTCAAGAAAAAAATAGTTGAAAGCAGTTTTGATATAGATAAGGGAATATACATAGAGGATCACAAACATGTGTACAAAGATGACCTTGATCTGATAATCGAGGCAGATGAAAGAGGGTATGATGCAGCTATGGCTGCAGGTGATACAGATATGGCTGAAAGCTATAGCGAAGCACTTGCAGAATATAGAAATGACGCACAGAATGTGGTTTCAGCCAGGACACCTCTTACGGACTATAATGGCATTGATTCAATGTCAGATGTTGTTGGATATAGGGGGGATGAGTTATATTCATTTTCGTTTAGTGGCGGTGAATCTTCAGGCTTTGGGGTCAGTGCTGATATGAATGTATATCCCCCTAAGAGATTGTGTGATTTAAGACCTATAGGAGATGATTTGGGGTGTGTGAATGTCTCCTTTTATGATAGTGGCAATGAAGAAACAGGAGTTGATAATAAATCAGAAATGTCAGCAGAAGAGGCACAGTCTGTAGCATATGAGTATTTTGACAGCCTTGGATTATCCGACATGAAGCTGTCATATTGTACAGATATGTACTGGAATTATTACGACTACAAGAATGATGTTATTGCTGAGGAAGCAGATGGCTATGTGATCAGCATGAACAGAACTGTAAATGGAATAGAAATCTATAATCCATATCTCTTAAATATAGACTATTTTGATACCTCAGGGGATGTGGGCTATCTTATTACCAACGAGAATTTTAAAGCGTATGTATATGATGGACAGGTGATTTCTGCGAACATTACCTTGGGCATTTCACAGGAAGACGAGGAAAGTAATGTAAGCCTGCTCTCATGGGATGACATACTTGAAGCAGCAAAGACAGGTATACCAGAGTATTACGGAAATCTTGATAACAAAACGGGGTATCTTGATATAACCTTTGATGAGGTTAAACTTACGTATTACCGGATAAAAAATACGGAAATTGATGAGAATGGTGTTGAAATTGTCAAGGGATATAAGATTATACCTGCATGGGCATTTATATGCACAGATGCAGGAAAAAATGGTGATACGACAATTGTTGGTGCTGGAGCTAAAGACATGTATCCGTTCCAGCTTGTAATAATAAATGCCATGGATGGAAGCGTGATTGATCTTACTCATGAAGTGGAGTATTAAGGATTGTGTCAAGTTTTCTATGAAAACTTGACATGTAGCGTCAGCCCTCGCCGTAGGCGATTTATTATGGGCTGATGT
>ENA-USTZ01000025-USTZ01000025.1-human-gut-metagenome-genome-assembly--contig:-NODE-25-length-77624-cov-5.178111_pt1 | contig 77624 bp, 78 predicted proteins | sample MGYA00250049_ERZ773375 | MGnify/ENA primary metagenome ERZ773375 (study PRJEB29103, sample SAMN06111956) | human gut metagenome | biome: human gut; feature: ankylosing spondylitis patient; material...
CCACCCGAAAAGTAGGCGCGGGCACTGGATTTTTGAACATTTTCCACGGACTTTTCAACATGTGGAAAAGATCGAGGGGATTTACAAAGTGTATATGGACTCGAATGTGGAAAACTTTTGCCGAAGAAAAAATTACAGAGAAAATGCCCACACTTTGCCCGGACAAAATTCCGGTGCAGAAAAAACCGGGAATTCTATAGCAAAGAACCGCATATTATGGTATACTTCAAGATGAATTCCTGTCGAATTCGCTGAACCATGAAATCCTGAGGATGCGGCCGGTTCCGGGTGCATCTTGTCATAAACGGAAGGAGAACACAATGGACGAACAGAAAATGCCGCGCCGCCCCCGCCGCGACCACGATGGAGAGCAGCCCCAGAAGAGCGAGAGCCTCGTTTACGGTAAAAATCCCGTGACCGAGCTGCTCAAGAGCGGCTCCGGCGTGGACACCGTGCTGCTGGCGGAGGGGATGGCCCCGGCTGTGGCTGCCTACTTTACCGCCATGGCCAAAGAGGCCGGTGCCACCGTCAAGCGGGTGCACCCCAATAAGCTGCGGCTGATGACCGGCACGGAGAGCCATCAGGGCGTGGCGGCGTTCGCCAGCGAGATCGAATACGCCTCGGTGGAAGACTTGCTGGCTGCCGCCAAGGCGAAGGGCGAGCCGCCCTTCCTCGTGCTGAGCGACGGCATCGAGGACCCGCACAATCTGGGCGCGGTGATGCGCTCGGCGCTGCTGTGCGGTGCCCACGGCATCGTCATCCCCAAGCGGGGCGGCGCATCCGTGACCCCCACCGTCATCAAGTCCAGCGCCGGTGCGGCGGAGCGTCTGCCTGTGGCCCGCGTGGCCAACATCGGCGAGACCATCCGCCGCCTCAAGGAGCAGGGCGTCTTCGTGTACTGTGCCGACATGGATGGCGTGCCCCTGCGCAAGAACAACCTCACCGGCCCCATCGCACTGGTGCTGGGCAGCGAGGGCAGCGGCGTTTCGCAGCTGGTGAAGAAGCTCTGCGACGGCGTGGTGCGGCTGGATATGGCCGCACAGGGCACCGGCGTGGACAGCTTCAACGTCTCGGTGGCGGCTGGCATCATCCTGTATGAGATCCAGAGCCAGCGCGCCGGAGAGTAAAACGCGGACAGAACCGCAATCGATTCGCAGGGAGGGATAAGGCATGCCGAAGAATGACAAACGCATGAACGGCTTTGAGAATACACACCCGGAGGACCTTGCAGCAAAGGAAGAAAAATTCCGTACCTTTTTCAGCACCAGTGTGGCGCAGGTGCCGGACGAGATGAAGCACCGCGATAACGACCAAAAAAATCCGGATACCGGAAAGCCCGGCATCCTGAGCCGCCTCCTTGGCCGGGCCAAGGAGGAAGCCGCTGCCGAGCCGACAGAGGAACCCAAGGCTCAGCCGCAGGAGCTGCCGCCGACGGGGGAGATCCGGCTGGGCGGCGAGGAAGAGGCAGCAGAGCCGGAGGCGGATCTGGAATTGGCGGCAGACTTCTTTGCCCCGGAAACGCCCGCACAGACCCCGGCAGCGCCGGAAGCAAGCCCCGCCCCGGCCCCCAAGGCCGCTGCGCCCGCTGCCCCGAAGCCGGAGAAGCCCGCCGCACCCAAGCTGGAAAAGAACTATGTGCGCGGCCCGCTGACCCCGCAGGAGCAGAAAGAGCAGAGCGAGATGCAGGAGCTCAAGGCCCTGCTCTTCCCGGAGACGCCGCCCGCCAAGGCTGAAAAGCCGATGGAGGTGAAGAACGCCCCGCAGGAAGTGCTGGGCGTGGAGACGGAGGCGCTGGAGGACGAGGAAAAGGCCGCCCAGCCGCCGCTGCCGAAGATGGTCTTCGCCGAGGACGTCGCGCGGGCCGAAAAGGCCGCAGCCACGGCCCCGGCAGCCCCCAAAGCCGAGCCGGAGGAGCCTACGAGACCCTTCCGCTTTTTCGGCGTGGGCGACGACGAGAACGCCCCTGCCGCCCCCACCCGTGAAACGGCCCCCAGCATCGACGACAGCATGAGCCTCCCGCTGGTCGGGATGGACGATACCGCCCCCATCGAGGTGACTGCAGCACAAGCCGAGGCGGGAACGGAGGCCAAGCCGGAAACGGCTGCTCCGGCTCCCACAGAAACGCCTGCCGAAACGCCGGACGCCCCGGCAGAGGCGGCTCCCGAAGAGGAAGCGGTCCCCGAAACGCCCGAACAGGTGGGCGACAAGCTGCATAAAATGGGCGCGGAGCTGACCCTGCGCTGCGTGCTCAGCGGCATTCTGGCCGTGGTGCTGCTCCACTTCGGTCTTGTGGCGGCGGGGCTGCTGGCCCCCATCGCTTCGCTGGACCCGACGGTGGCTCCGGCGGCCTTCTACGCCGCGAACCTCTTGATACTGGCGGCGGCGCTGGCCGTGGCTTACCCCGTCCTGCGGGACGGCCTGAGCGGCCTGAAAAAAGAGAAACGCCCCAGTGCGGACACGATGCCCGCGCTGGCGGCGTGCGGTGCGGCGCTGGAAGCCGTCATCGCGCTGCTCAATGCCCAGAATTATCAGAACTCCCGCTGGACGCTGCTTTCCGGCATCGCGGCGCTGGGGCTGTTCATGGCCCTGCTGGGCAGCCGGGTGATGCTGGCTGCCGTGCAGAACGGCTATGACCTCGCCACCAAAGATCCCGAAGGCCTGCAGGGAGCGCTCCGGGTCAAGGATAAAGACCTGATCCGGGTGCTGGCCCGCAGCCTCGACCAGAAGGACCCGTGGGTCCTGCTCAGCCGCCCCGTCCAGTGGGACGAGGCGCTGGTGGAGCAGAGCTTTGGCGAGCGGGCCAGCGAGCGCCGCGCCCGCAAGACGGCATACATCCTGCTGGGTGCGTCGGTGCTCAGCGGCTTGGTGTTCCTGCTGTTCGGCGGCGGGCTCAACGGCATGGCTGCGGCCATGGCCGCCATGCTCTGCATGGGCGCCCCCCTCTCGTCCACCTTGGTGGCGGGCCTTGCCTCCCTGCGGCTCCAGAAGACCGCTGCCGCCGCCGGTGCTGTGGTGCCCGGCTGGGCGGCCATTGAGGAGCTGGGTGGCGTGGACACGGTGCAGGTGGACGCCGACGAACTCTTCACCGCCGACAGCGTGAGCCTCGAAGACATCCGCATCTTCAAGGGCGGCCGGATCGACCGAGCCATCCTCTACGCGGCCAGCATCCTGAACCAGAGCTGCGAGACCCTGCGCGGGCTGTTCCGCCAGATCGTCGAGGACCGGACGGACATCCTCTACCCGGTCAAGGATCTGGAAGTCCACCACGGCCTCGGCTTTGCGGCATGGTGCGATAACAACCGCATCCTGATCGGCAGCCGCGCCTACATGGAGCGGGAGGGCGTCCCGGTGCCCGAAAAGGAATACGAGGACGAGCACTCCAAGAACGGCTCGCTGCAGATCTTGTATCTGGCCGTGTCCGGCAGTCTGCATGCCATGTTCGTGCTGCGGTACACCGGCGGCCGGAACGCCGCCCGCGGGCTGGAAGTGCTCCAGCGGGAGAACATCCGCCTCCTCGTCACCTGCGAGGACCCCAGCCTGACCGCCAAGCACATCACAGAGGCCTACCACCTGCCGGAGGGGATGATCACCCTGCTGGAACAGGATCAGTGCGAAGCGCTGGCGGCCCCTTCCGAGCCGGAGAACGCCGCCCGCTGCTGTATGCTGCACGACAAGGGCTTCGTCAGCCTCATCGGCGGTCTGCGTGCCGCCGAACAGGCTCAGAATGCCGAGACGACGGCAACCACCGTTCAGCTCGTGTCGGTCTGGTTCTCGGTGGCCATTGGCGCCCTGCTGACCTATGCGGGCAGCATCGGCACGCTGTCGGTGGCGGCGGTGCTGATGTATCAGGCTGCATGGAGTGCCCTCAGCCTTGCCGTCTGCGCTCTGAAACAGCATAACTGAAAATGATTCTTAAAATAAATAGGAACTGTTCTTGATTTTGAGCGGGAGTTCTGGTATACTATTCTCAGAAAGAACGCCCCGGCATCTGCCCCGGCGGCGACGCAATACACACATTCTGATAAGGAGAGTATGGATATGGAACTGAAAGGCACCAAGACCGAGAAAAACCTGTGGGAAGCGTTTGCGGGCGAGAGCCAAGCGCGGAACAAGTACACCTTCTTCGCCAGCGTGGCAAAGAAGGAAGGCTACGAGCAGCTGGCCGCAATCTTCGAAGAGACCGCTGCCAACGAAAAGGAGCACGCTAAGATGTGGTTCAAGGCCCTGCACGGCGGCTCTGTGCCCGACACCATGACCTGCCTTGAGATGGCAGCGGGCGGCGAGCACGACGAGTGGACTGAGATGTACCCCCGCATGGCGAAAGAGGCCAAGGAGGAGGGCTTCCCCCAGTTGGCCGCCCTCTTCACCATGGTGGCCCAGATCGAGAAGGAGCACGAAGAGCGCTACCGCGAGCTGGCCGAGAACCTGAAGAACAACAAGGTCTTTGCCCGCGAGGAGCAGCAGGTCTGGCAGTGCCGGAACTGCGGCTATACCTACATCGGCAAGTCTGCTCCCCTCAAGTGCCCCGTCTGCGCACATCCCCAGAGCTATTTTGAGCTGAAGAAGCACAACTACTAAGAACCAGCCGAAGAGGCTGCGATACTCCTTCCGTCATCGCTTGCGCGATGACACCTCCCTCAAAGAGGGAGGCTTTTCCGGCCTACCGCCACGCCAAGGCCCCCTCTCCGAGGGGGCTGGCACGGCAGCGCCGTGACTGGGGGAGTGTTGCAGCCTCTTTTTTTATTGCAATCCCACCAGAAATGTGTCATAATCGGAAAAAAGATAACAGAGGGGAGAGAACAGGATGGCTTATCGGGCGGCGGTGTGCGACGACAGCGCCGGAAAATACTATGAGCTGTGGAACGCGCAGGCCCAATATTACACGGAGGAACCGGCATAAAGACACGGTCCGGATGGGATTTTTTGCACAGTTTTTGCTGCAAAAAACTATACGTTCCACCAAAAAGCGGCGCGAATTGTGAACTCTTCGGGCGAACGGCTTGAAAAGAATCGGAATCCTGTGTACAATGGATCGAAAGTGAGCTGAATCATGCGGCAAAACGTACCGAGTTGCGGGATCCTATGAATGCAGCCAAAAAGGAGGGACGTTCGACCCTATGAAGTTTTCTGTTTCCAACGCGGGGCGGGCGCTCTGCGCAGTGGTGCTGGGGGCGATGCTGGCCGCGGCCCCCCTGACGGCCTACGCCGCACCCAGTGCACAGACCGGCTCCACCAAGCTTGCACTGGAAGTGACCGAGATGGAGCTGGAGATCACCGCAGACGACCCGCGCCCCAAGGCGTATCTGTACACCGGCGGGCAGAGCGATTATTATTTCATCGTCTGGATGAGCAGCAACCCCAGCGTCGCCACCGTAGACGGTGACGGCAAGGTGACGGCCCGCAGCGTGGGCACGGCTACCATCACGGCCATCTCCGACCACGGCGAGCGGGCGGCCTGTAAGGTGACGGTCACCCGCAAGGGCGAGGAGGCCGAAGCCCAAAAGCCCGCCCTGAGCGAGACGAGCCTGAACCTTGTGCAGCAGTACAACGAGCTGCATCCGTCCAAGCAGCTGACGCTCCAGAACAGCGACCGCTCGTTCATCTATGTCTATCAGTGGCGCAGCAGCGACCCCAACATCGCCTCGGTGGATGATAAGGGCAATGTCACGGCCCAGAACCCCGGCACGGCCACCATCACGGCCTTTGCCTCCAACGGTCAGGCCCTGCGCTGTGCCGTTACCGTCACCTCCGATGTGGGCAAGGTGACGCTGAACAAGACCGACCTGCTGCTCAGAACTGTGGGCGGCAAGGAGGCCCTTGCTGCCACGGTCGCCGTGGAAAGCGGCGGCAGCGTGCCGATCACATGGGTCAGCAGCAATCCGGGCGTCGCCACCGTGGACACCAACGGCGTTGTGACCGCCGTGGCCGACGGAGAGGCGAAGATCACCGCCCTTTCCCCCAGCGGCCGGTTCGCAGTCTGCACGGTGGTGGTGGGCCTTGCGGGCGACAAATACACCACCGAGGAGGACCTTGCGGACGAGCTCAAGCTCCCCGAACCCTACGTGGCGGTAAGGTTGAATCGACTGACATAAAAAATAGGTGCACCGGCAGGTTCCTGCTCGATGCACCTATTTCGTTTTATGCAGACGAAACCGTTTTGCCAAGGGCTCCCCTGCGAGGAAAGCTGGCCCGAAGCGCCATAGGTGCGCATCACTTCGCGGCGGAAGGGCTTCTGCTCATAGCTGACCTTGACCATGTACATCTTAATATTCACGGAAAAAATTTTCACGCTCCCGGCAGGAACAGCATCGTTCCCCGCACGGCCATCAGGGGATGGTACGCGCAGCTGAACAGCCCGGCTGCCGCGGCCAGCACCACCGCGCCCAACAGCAGCAGCGGGACCAGCCGGAAGCGGGAATGCGGGCGGGAGCCTTGTTTGCGCTGCATCAAACGTCCCTCCTTCCAAGCGATGATCTTGCCCCAGCCTATGCCGCGCCGGGGCCGATTGTGCGCGGCGGCGAAGTGTGGTACACTAAAGGGGAACGATACGGAGGAGTTTTTATGCTGACCATTACACTGCTGGGCACGGCGGCCACTATGCCCCTGCCCGACCGGGCCCTGACGGCGGCGGCGGCCGAATGCGGGGGGCACAGTCTGCTCTTTGACTGCGGCGAGGGCACCCAAGCGGCGGCCCGCCGCGCCGGGGTCAACCTGATGAAGCTGGATGCCATCTGCCTGACCCACTACCATGGCGACCACATCTTCGGCTTGCCGGGTCTGCTGCAGACGCTGGGCTGCCAGAACCGGGAAAAGCCGCTGACCCTTTTCGGCCCGGCGGAGGGGATGGCCCCGGTGTGGGCGGCGCTCCACGCGCTGACCGGGCCGCTGCCCTACCCGGTGCGCGTCGCGCCGGTCCTGCCGGAGGCAGACCTCATCCCGCTGGAAACGCTGGCGGCGGGCTGGCCGGCGGGGGCCGTGCTGCGGCCCTTCTCCACCAAGCACCGCGTCCCCAGCCGGGGCTACCGGCTGGAGCTGCCCCGCGCGGGCCGGTTCGACCCCGCCAAGGCCAAGGCGCTGGGCGTCCCGGTGCCGCAGTGGAAGCTGCTGCAGCGGGGAGAGAGCATCCCGCTGGAAAATGGGAAGATCATCGAGCCTTCGCAGGTTCTTGGAGCGCCGCGCAAAGGCCTGAGCATTGTCTTCTCCGGCGACACCGCCCCCTGCACCGGGCTGGAACAGGCCGCGCAGGGCACCGACCTGCTCCTCTGTGATGCCACCTACCCGGACGACAGCTATCTTGCCCAAGCGAAGCAGTACGGCCACAGCACCTTTTTGCAGGACGCTGGGCTGGCGGCCCGGGCCGGGGCAAAGCGGCTGTGGCTGACCCACTATTCGCCCATCATCACCGACCCGGAGGAGGCCCGCCCGGCTGCAGCGGCCCTCTTCCCGCCTGTGGAGTGCGGTTTTGACGGCAAACAGATCATTTTGCAATACGACGAGGAAACTTCATGAGAGCAGAACCCATTTTCATCGCACTGGACGAGGGTGCGGCATCCCTGCTGGACCGTCTCCATGCAGCGGGCCACGGGGCCTACGCCGTGGGCGGCTGCGTCCGGGACAGTCTGCTGGGCCTTGTCCCCCACGACTGGGACCTGTGCACCAGCGCCACCCCTGCCGAGGTACTGGCCCTCTTCGGGGAGGAGCACTGCATCCCCACCGGCTTGCAGCACGGCACCGTGACCATCAAATCCCACGGAAATTTATACGAGACCACCACGTTCCGCACCGAAGGTGCCTATTCGGATGGCCGCCACCCGGACGCGGTGCACTTTGTGCCGGACGTGAAGGAAGACCTTGCCCGGCGGGATTTTACCATCAATGCCATGGCCTACAGCGCCGAGGAGGGACTCATCGACCCCTTCGGCGGGCGGGCGGACCTTGTGGCGGGCATCGTCCGGGCCGTGGGGGAGCCGGAGCGCCGGTTCGAGGAGGACGCCCTGCGCATCCTGAGGCTCTACCGGTTCGCGGCGCGGTTCGGCTTCGCCCTCGACCCGGCCACCGGGGAGGCGGCCAAGGCACTGAGCCGCCATCTGGACTGTGTGTCCGCCGAGCGGATCGCCGAGGAGCTGAGCCGTCTGCTGGCGGCACCAAAGCCCGGCACCTATCTGGAACCGGCGGTGCTGGCGGTGCTCTTCCCGGAGTTGAATCTGGAAATGCTTCCTGAGATCTGCCGTATCATCGACGCTTTGACGCCGGGCATGGAACACTTTCCCGTCCGGCTGGCGGCGCTTCTCTGCCCGCTGGGAGAAGCCGATGCGCGGGCTGCATTGAAGCGGCTCAAAGTTTCCAATGCGCTGGCTGAAAACGTTACAGTGCTGGTTCGGGAGTGTCCGAAGCTTCTTCCTCAGACACGAATCGGGCCATTCCATTGCCCGCCCTATTGCCTTCGGCAACAGGGTCCCACCCACCGGACGGTCTTCGGAAAAACTTCGGACACCCCCGCGGAAGAGTCTGTGCAAATTCAGACCAAGCGCCTTTTGGGACGGTATGACCTGCACACCGTGGAACAAATGGATGCTCTCTGCGGGGCAATCTGCCCGGAAAAGGCGGCGGACTTTGCCGCACAGGCGGCGCTGGCCCGGCAACTGGAAGCCGAAAGCGTCTGCTGCCGGGTGAACCAGCTGGCCGTGAATGGCCGGGACCTGATGGCGGCGGGCGTCGCGCCGGGGCCGGGACTGCGCCGGGTGCTGGAAGGGCTGCTGGAGCAGGTCATCACCGGCCGCCTCCCCAACGAGAAAGCGGCCCTGCTGGCCGCTGCGGCGCAATTTTCTGCGTCTTGACAAGAGAAAGAACGTGCGGTAGTATTATAACTACTGTTTTAGTATGTTTTAGAGCAAGAGGAACAAAATGACAGAGACAATACAGACAAACCGTCCCGGTGCCCTCATCGCCATGAGCGGCGGCGTGGACAGCTCGGTGGCGGCGTGGCTGATGCAGCAGGATGGGTACGACTGCACCGGCATCACCATGCGGCTCACCCGGAACGAGACGCTGGGTCAGTCCGGCTTCCACACCTGCTGCTCGGAAAAGGATATCGAGGACGCCGCCGAGGTGGCCTATGCGATGGATATTCCCTATGAGGTGCTGGATTTCACCGCCGATTTCCGGGAAAAGATCATCGAAAAATTCATCCGGGTCTATGAGGCGGGCGGCACCCCCAACCCCTGCATCGACTGCAACAAGTATATGAAGTTCGACCACCTGCTCCGCTGGGCGAAGGAGCACGGGATGGAGTATGTCGTCACCGGCCACTACGCCCGCGTCGAGCAGGACGAGGCCACTGGCCGCTGGCTGCTGAAAAAAGGCCTTGATGAAGGAAAAGATCAGAGCTATGTGCTTTATAATCTGACACAGGAACAACTGGCCCATGTGCGGCTGCCGCTGGGGGCACTCCACAAGACCGAAGTGCGCGCCATTGCCGAACAGCAGCATTTCATCAACGCCCGCAAGCACGACAGTCAGGATATCTGCTTTGTGCCGGACGGCGACTATGAGAAGTTCATGGAGGATTTCACCGGCAAGCACTACCCGGACGGGGACTTCCTCGATGCCGAGGGCCGGAAGGTGGGCACCCACAAGGGCGCGGTGCGGTATACCATCGGCCAACGGAAGGGCCTTGGCCTTGCCATGGGTGCGCCGGTCTACGTCTGCGCCAAGGATATGGAGGCCAACACCGTCACCGTCGGCCCGGAAGAGCTGCTGTTCGACCGCATCGTGTATGCCGACGAGGTGAACTGGATCGCCATCCCGGCGCTGACCGAGCCGCTGCGGGTCACGGCCCGCACCCGGTATCACCAGACCGAGCAGCCCGCCACCGTCTACCCGGCGGGGGAGGACGGCTTCCGGCTGGAATTCGATGAGCCTCAGCGCGCCCCCACTGCGGGACAGGCCGTGGTGCTGTATCAGGGGGATGTGGTCCTTGGTGGCGGCACGATCAAGAGTGTGGAAAAATAAGGAGTGTATTTATGCAGGATCAATATTCCCGCACCCAGCTGCTGCTGGGCAAGGAAGCAATGGAAAAGCTGCACGGCTCCCGTGTGGCAGTGTTTGGCATCGGCGGCGTGGGCGGCTATACCGTCGAGGCGCTGGCCCGCAGCGGCGTGGGTGCGCTGGACCTCATCGACGATGACAAGGTCTGCCTGACCAACCTGAACCGTCAGATCGTGGCCACCCGCAAGACGGTGGGCCAGTACAAGGTGGATGTGGCGGAACAGCGCATCCATGACATCGACCCCAACATCAAGGTCACGACTTACAAGACCTTCTTCACCCCCGAAACACAGGATCAGTTCGACTTTACCCAGTACGACTATGTGGTGGACGCCATTGACACCGTCACCGGCAAGATCGCCCTTGTGGTCAAGGCCAAGGAGGCGGGCACCCCCATCATCTGCGCCATGGGCGCGGGCAACAAGATGGACCCCACCCGCTTTGAGGTGACGGACATCTACAAGACCTCCGTCTGCCCGCTGGCCAAGGTCATGCGCTCCGAGTGCCGCAAGCGGAAGATCAAGCACCTGAAGGTCGTCTATTCCAAGGAGCCCGCCATGACCCCCATCGAGGATGATTCCATCAGCTGCAAGGACCACTGTATCTGCCCGCCGGGCACCCAGCGTAAGTGCACCATCCGCCGCTCGGTCCCCGGTTCCAACGCCTTTGTGCCCTCCGTCGCCGGCCTCATCATCGGCGGCGAGGTCGTCAAGGATCTGGTGGGATTTGTGCCCTTGAAAGGTTAAGCAGCCAAAAAAGTCCGCGAAAGCGGACTTTTTTGCTGGCTAAAACAAATTTGCAATCTTTTGGCAAATTCCTCTTGCAATTTGCTTCCAAACCGTGTATAATCTCCTTTGCGTGAAAACGCAACCTACTTGCAATTTACAAAACTGAAGCACCGTGCTGGTGCAAGGAGACCCCGGTTATGGAACTGTTTTTGGATGTTTTGAGCGAGAGCTTTGTGGATACCGTCAAGATGCTCCCGTTCTTGTTTTTGGCTTACCTGTTCATCGAATATGTGGAGCACCGCCACGGCGAGCGCATCGAAGCTGTGCTGGAGAGCAGCGGCCGGTGGGGTGCCATCCCGGCGGCGCTGCTGGGTTGTGTGCCTCAGTGCGGCTTTTCCGCCATTGCATCGAACTTTTATGCGTCCCGTGTCATCTCGCTGGGCACGCTGATCGCGGTCTTCCTCGCCACCAGCGACGAAGCCGTGCCGCTGCTGGTCTCGATGCCCGCCTACTGGGATAAGCTGGTGCTGTTGATGGTCATCAAGGTCCTCTACGCCATCGCGGTGGGCCTTGTGCTGGACTTCGTCCTGCGCGGCGTCCTGCCAAGATCCCTGCGCGGCGGCTATACCGGCAATGCCGACGAGATCGACTGCCACGAGACCCACGACGACGAGGAGGGCCACCAGCGCCCCATCTGGCAGGCGGCTCTGCGGCATACGCTGGAGATCTTCGCCTTCATCTTCCTGTTCAGCCTCCTCTTCGGCCTCATCGTCGAGGGCGTGGGCGAGGATGTCTTCGCCGATTTCCTCGGCCAAATGGGCTTCTTCCAGCCGGTCTTCTCCGCGCTGGTGGGCCTCATCCCCAACTGTGCGGCCAGCGTTCTGCTGACCCAGCTCTACGTGGAGGGCGCCCTCCGCTTTTCCAGCCTTGTGGCGGGCCTGTGCACCGGCGCGGGCGTGGGTCTGGCGGTGCTGTGGCGGGCCAACCCCTCGTGGAAGCAGAACCTCTTCATCACCGGCCTGACATGGGCCGCCGGTGCCGCCGTCGGCGTCGGCATCCAGCTCGTTGTGGCGCTGGTTGGCTGACCCCTGAAAATCCTTTGCGAACAGCCGTCCTGAAATTGCTCAGGACGGCTTTTTGTGGTATACTGAACTATATTACGAGATTTAAGGGAGAATACCATGCAATATCAACTTCTGGCCAGCGATTTCGACAATACGCTTGTGCCCTTCGGGGAACCGAAGCCCCGCCCGGCGGTGGTCAAGGCCGTGAAAAAGCTTCAGGCGGCGGGCGTCAGATTCGTGCTCAGCACCGGGCGCGGCTACTGCGTCGTCCATAAGGAGCATCTGGGCGGCATCCGGTTCGATTATGCCATCACCTGCAACGGGGCCTGTGTCGTGGACAAAAACGGCACCATCGTGGCCGAGCACCCGCTGACCAACGAGGAAATGTACGCTCTCGTGGATTTCTGCGAGGACTATGACTACCCGCTCCAGTTCAACTACCGGGACGCTTATTACGCCTACTGCGAGTACGACGCCCTGAAAGGTTTTTACGATGCCATGCCGAAAAGCGGCCTGACCTGCCTCGACGGGGAGGATCAGGACCGCCACCTCATCGATATGCCCCATGCGGCCTTCGTGGTCATGCCGCCGCAGGAGCTGGCCCATTTCAACGAGAAGTTCGGCCACCTGAACCTCCACTTCATGCAGGTGGGCGGCGTCGGGAAGGACGGCTGGTGCTGTTACGACGTCGTGCGCGGCGGGATGGATAAGGGCGTGGGCCTTGCCGACCTGTGCAAGAAGATCGGCCTGACGCTGGCCGATGCCGTGGCGGCGGGCGACTCCGCCAACGATGTGGGGATGCTGAAGGCTGCGGGCCTCGGCTGCTGCATGTCCAACGGCACCCCCGACGCCAAGGCCGCAGCCGACCGGGTCATCGGGGACGTGCGGGAGGACGGCCTTGCCGCCCTCATCGAGGAACTGTGGTTCGACGGCCCCAAGGCGGAACCCTCCGGCCGGGACCTCGGCTCCGCGTGGGGCGAGATGGAAAAGGCGGGCGTGTCCGAATGAGCTTTGCGCCGGTCTACGACGTGCGCAGCCGGCTGGAACATGGCCCAGCCCGAAACGCCGCGAAGCCAGCGCTTTGCTGCAGACGAAAAGGGCAAGGCCGTTAAAACTTGATTTCGAAGCTGTAAATTATTCGTGAAACCCTTGCGTTTTTTCCAAAAGGCTTTATTATGGAACATACAGGGAGTGACCCTCCCGGACAAGGAGTCGAAAGATGAGCAAGATCATTCGCACTTCGAAACCCAGCGTCCTGCCGTGGTATGCGGCGGCGCTGGTGTTTGCGGTGCTCTGCGCGGCGCTTCCGGTCTATAAGCTCTGGGCGCTGCTGGCGGCGCTGGGCGGGGCCTGTGCGGCCTTTGGTGCCGCGAAAAAATTCTGCCCGCCCCGTGTGGTGGAGACGGAAGTGCCCTTCCACACCGGCGTGGACGATGTGGACGCGATGCTGACCGAGATGCAGAAGCAGCTGGATACCCTCCACGCGCTGAACGAGGCTCTGCCGGAGCCGAACCTCTCGGCGGCCATGACGCGGATGGAAAAGGCGGGCCGCTCCATCGTCGAGACGGTGGAAGCCGCCCCCGCCAAGGCCAAGCAGGTGCGCCGGTTCGCGAATTACTACCTGCCCGACGCCGTGAACGTTTTGCAGCAGTACGCGAAGCTCGCCAAGCAGGGCGTCCGGGGAGAAAACGCGGCGGCCATCCGCGGGGAGGTGGAGCACAACGCTTCCTCCATCGCGACGGCCTTCGAAAACCAGCTCGATGCCCTCTATGCGGCGGAGAGCATGGACCTCTCGGCTGACCTGACCGTTTTGCAGAATATGCTCAAGGGCCAAGGCCTATAACGTTTGCAGAAAATTGCGCAAGCCGTTTGGCGGGCGCTGTTGGAATTGGAAAGGATGGAATCTCTCATGGCTGACAACAATACTCTGAACTTTGACCTCGACGCCCCCGCTGTTCCTACCCTGACGCTGGACCCCACCCCCGCCGCTGCGCCGGTGGAGGAAAAGAAGGCGGAGCCCGCCGCCCCCGCAGCGGACATCCAGTTGACAGCGGAAGAACAGGCGATGGTGGATTCCTTTGCGGAAAAGATCGACATCACCAACAGCCAGCAGGTGCTGCAGTACGGCTCCGCGTGCCAGAAGAAGATCGGCGATTTCTCCGAAGCGGCTCTCGCCAAGGTGTCCACCAAGGACCTCGGCGAGGTGGGCGATATGATCACCAACCTCATCGGGGAGCTGAAGAGCTTCGACGCCAACGAGGAGCAGCAGAAGGGCATCCTCGGCTTCTTCAAGAAGAAGGGCGACCAGCTCGACAACCTCAAGACCAAATACAACAAGGCTGAGACCAACGTGGAGAATATCCAGTCCATGCTGGAGGGCCATCAGGTGCAGCTGCTGAAGGATATCGCCATGCTCGACAAGATGTACGAGCTGAACATGGCCTATTTCAAGGAGCTGAGCATGTACATCCTCGCTGGCAAAAAGAAGCTGGCAGAGGTGCGTGCCAACGAGCTGCAGAAGGCCATGGACAAGGCAAAGGCCTCCGGTCTGCCGGAGGACGCACAGGCCGCCCGCGACTTGGCCGACCAGTGCGAGCGCTTCGAAAAGAAGCTCTACGACCTCGAACTGACCCGGAACATCAGCCTCCAGATGGGCCCCCAGATCCGTCTGCTCCAGAACAACAACACCATGATGGCTGAAAAGATCCAGTCCACCATCGTGAACACCATCCCGCTGTGGAAGAACCAGATGGTTCTGGCGCTGGGTCTGGCCCACACCCAGAAGGCGATGCAGGCGGAGCGCGCCGTCACCGATATGACCAACGATCTGCTCAAGAAGAACGCCGATGCCCTCAAGATGGGCACCATCGAGACGGCCAAGGAGTCCCAGCGCGGCGTGGTGGATATCGAGACGCTGCAGCAGACCAATAAGAGCCTGATCGAGACCCTCGACGAGCTGAACAAGATCCAGACCGAGGGCCGCGCAAAGCGGGCCGCCGCCGAGCAGGAGCTGACCCGCATCGAAGACGAGCTCAAGGCAAAGATGATGGAGATCCGGAGCTAAAATGGCAAACGCAGATTTTTCCCAGAATTCGAATCAGACCCCCGGCGGCTTTGACGCGGGCAGCTACCGCGAAGCAAAGGCGGCGCAGACCGCTTCGCCCCGCCTGACCCCCGCCCAGCAGAAGCTGGCCAGGCTGGAACAGGCGCTCCCGGCGGCGCTGCAAAGCCAAGCTGCGGCCATTGCGCTCTGCGTGGTGATCCTGCTGGCGGCGTTCTTCGGCTTCGGCGGGGCAAAGCTCAAGGCCAAGGCCAGCGAAGCCGCCCAGTGGTACACTGCAGGGGTCTCGGCGGACGGCGGCTACAGCCTGAACGATGAGCTGACCACCCGCGCCAACACGGCGGCGAACATCATCACCACCGGCAGCAACACGCTGGGGGCGGACAACGCCGAGGTGCTGGCCGCGCAGGATGCGCTGACGGTGTTCCAGAACGATCTCGATGGCGTCAATGCCGGGAAGACCCGGCTCCATGCCCTTTACGAAGACGATGCCGCGCTGGGGGCCGCCATCGACCAGCTCTATGCAAAATTGCAGGAACAGGCCGCCGACCCCATGAAGATGGGGGCGGTGCAGGGCCAGTACGGCCAGTTCAACAGCGCGGCCACCATCATCGGCAACCTGACCTATAACGAACAGGTCAGCGAATATCAGAAGGACACCGGCGGCTTCCCGGCCAGCGTGCTGAAGAGCCTGTTCGGCGTCAAGGAGGTGGAACCCTTCGCATGAAACGAATGAAACGATTTGCTTCCCGGTTTTGCGCCCTGCTGCTGGTGCTGACCGTCAGCGCCGCAGCGCTGGCCCCCGCCGCTTCGGCGGCGAAAGCCCAGCTTCCCGACCTGCCCAGCGACCAGTGCGTCGTGGACGATGCGGGCATCCTGAGCAGCAGCACCACCACGACCATCCAGAACCTGAACACCCAGCTCACCGAGCAGTGTGATGGTGCACAGATCGGCGTATTGACGGTGGATTATACCGGAAGTTTATCCACGGAAGATTACGCGACCGAAGCCTTCAACACATGGGGCCTCGGCAGTTCCAGCAAAAACAACGGTGTGCTGATCCTTCTGGTCATGCAGTCCCAGCAGTACGATGACGGCGACTACTATGTGACGCTGGGCACCGGCTTCCGGAACACGACGCTGGAAAAACAGGCCAGCGCCTTGGCGCAGACCATGGAGGACAGCTTTGCGGCGCAGGATTATGACGCCGCTGTGACTACCTGCGCACAGAACGTGGCAAACACCATCGCCGATGTCTACGGTGTGAGCCTCAGCAGCAATACCGGCAGCACCGTCTCCGACAACAATTACAACGACAGTTACCACGAAGCCCCTGCGGCGCGGCCCTCTTCCGGGGTCACGATCATCGCCTATCTTATCGTCATTGCGGCGGTGATCTATATTTTCACCCCCTTTGGCCGCCGCCGGTCCGGTTCGGGCTTTGGCGGGCTGTTCGGTTTCGGGCTGGGGTATGGGCTTGGCAGCAGACGCCGCCGTGGCCCCTACGATGACTGGGGCCCCCGCGGACCCCGCCCGCCCCGCGGCGGGCCTCGGCCTCCCCGTGGAGGCGGCTTCGGCGGCATGGGCGGCGGCAGCTCCTTTGGCGGGGGCGGCGGTCGTTCCGGCGGCAGTTTCCGAGGCGGCGGCGGTTCCTTCCATGCGGGCGGTGGACGCAGCATGGGTGGCGGCGGTGGACGCGGACGCTAAAATCACATTATTGGGTCAAAAAAAATTGGCTGTGCAGTTTTGCACAGCCAATTTTTTTTGGATCTCTTTTTACTTGGTGCCGTAGATACGGTCGCCCGCGTCGCCCAGACCGGGGACGATGTAGCCGTTCTCGTTCAGGTGGTCGTCCTTGGCGCCCAGATAGATGTCCACATCGGGGTGTGCCTTGTGCAGGGCCTCAATGCCTTCCGGAGCACCGATCAGGCCGATGAACTTGATCCGCTTTGCGCCGTGCTTCTTGATCTGAGAAATGGCGTCGATGGCGCTGCCGCCGGTGGCCAGCATGGGGTCCAGCACCAGAACGTCACGCTCTGCGATATCCTGCGGCAGCTTGCAGAAGTACTCCACGGGCTGCAGGGTCTCCTCGTCGCGGTACAGGCCGATGAAGCCGACCTTTGCGGCGGGCAGCAGGGTCAGCATACCGTCCAGCATACCCATGCCGGCGCGCAGGATGGGAACCAGAGCCAGTTTGCGGCCTGCAAGGACCTTGGTCTTTGCCATGGTGATGGGGGTCTCGATCTCCACCTCTTCCAGAGGCAGGTCACGGGTAGCCTCGTAGCACAGCAGGGTCGCGATCTCGCCAACGAGGTCACGGAACTCCTTGGTGCCGGTCTGCTTGTTGCGCAGCAGGCTGATCTTGTGCTGCAGCAGGGGATGCTCAACGATCATGGGGGTCATAACAACACGCTCCTTTAAAATAGTTGAATAAACCTCTCCGTCATTGCTTCGCAATGCCACCTCCCCTGATAGGGGAGGCTTTGGCAGCCGGGTGAAGCCTCATCTTTATGCCAAGGGCTCCCCTGCTAGGGGAGCTGTCGAGCGCAAGCGAGACTGAGAGGTTGAAATCCTTTTATCGGTTCTCAATGGCCATCAGCTTTGCGATGCGCTTTTCGTGGCGGCCGCCCTCGAAGGGGGTGTTCAGGAACAGATCGACCAACTGGCACGCAAGGCCGGGGCCGACCACGCGGCCGCCCATGCACAGGGCGTTGGCGTCGTTGTGGCGGCGGGTGTACTCGCAGCTGAAGCTGTCGGAGCAGCAGCAGGCACGGATGCCCTTGACCTTGTTGGCGGCCATGCTGATGCCGACGCCGGTGCCGCAGAACAGCAGTGCTTTGTCGCACTGGCCGCTCACAACGGCGTCACAGGCGGGCAGGGCCATATCGGGGTAGTCTACGCTGGCGGTGCTGTGGGTGCCAAAATCAATGTACTCCAGCCCCAGTTCGTCCAGATGGGCCTTAACGGCTTCCTTCAGTTCAAATCCGCCATGGTCGGCGGCCAGTGCAATGGGTTTCGCCATGATGTTTTATTCCTTTCCGTTCTCGGTTTGGTGGTTCTGGGCGGCAGCCTCGGCGGCAAGGCGCTCGGCGCGTTCCCGCTCGGCTTGGCTCAGCCGATGATAATCCGGCAGCAGTGCTTCGGGCAGGACCGTTTCGCCCCGCTCGGCCATCTGTTTGGCTACAAGGGCCACCGCAGCGGCGCGTCCGCCCTGCAGGGCGGGCGGCACGCAGAGCACCCCCGGCACATTGCTGTATTTATTATAGCACAGAGCAGCCCCATCACCAACAAAAAACAGGGGCTTTTTGCAATTTTCTACAAATTCACTCAGGTCGGCTACGGCGCGGGCGTCGTCGTCCATCAGCCGCTGGTGGGTGGCAAGGTCGAAAGCGGCGCTGTACACCTGCGCACGGCGGGCGTCCAGTGCGCAGAGCACGGTGCCCTCGCCGGTGTGGGCGGCACCCAGCGCTTCCAGCGTCGAGACCGGGGCGCAGAGGGTCTCCCGCGGGAAGGCAAGGCCCTTGACCGCTGCCAGCCCGATGCGCAGCCCGGTAAAGCTGCCGGGGCCCGCGTTGACGCCGAACAGGTCGATGTCCTTGCAGCCCATCCCGCAGAGCTTCAGGCAGCCGTCGATGAGGGGCATCAGCGTCTCGCTGTGGGTCATGCCCGCGTCGAGATAGCACTCGTACAGCAGCCGGTCGTCCTGCATCAGGGCCACGCCGACGGTCTTGCCGGCGGTATCTACGGCTAAAATGTTCATAGTTCGACCCCCTCGATGGTGATGCGGCGGGTGGTGTCGTCCAGCCGCTCGATGTTGACATGGATCGGGTCTTCCGGGGCCAACAGGTCGGCGAAGTTCTCGCTCCACTCGGCTGCTACGATGGCCCCCTGATCCAGATAATCGTAGAACCCCGCCGCGCACAGATCGTTCTCGGTGGAGATGCGGTAGAGGTCGAAGTGGGCCAGCGGGCGGGGGCCGCGGTAATAGTTCACGATGGCGAAGGTGGGGCTGCTGACCGGATCGGTGCAGCCAAGCCCTTCGGCAAGGCCCTCACAGAATGCGGTTTTGCCCGCGCCGAGGCCGCCGGTAAACGCGATGAGCGCCCCGTCCGGCAGGGCGGCGGCCATCCGCCTGCCCAGCGCGACGGTCTCCTCCCGCGAAGTCGTAATAAATTGAGCCATAAAATGCACTCCTATCTGGAGACTCGATCTGCCCTCTTTGCCAAGGGCTCCCCTACTAGGGGAGCTGGCGAGCGGAGCGAGACTGAGAGGTTGAAAAAAGAGGATGACAGATCTCTGCCATCCTCTAGTATAATATAAATCCCGCAAAAGTGCAACGCTTACGCGGCCTTCTGCTGCTGGGAGAAGGCCGAAGCGGATCCGTGGATCGTCAGTTGAGCGCTGGTGTCACCCAGCAGCATGGTGTAGGCTGCGGCGGCGTGGGGGCGCTGACCGCCCTGTGAGGTGTACCAGACAAGGTCGTTTTCGCCGTAGGTGTCTTTGGCGTGTGCTACGGCCTGTTCAATGGGGTGGCCGAGGATGAGGTGGTTGACCGTATCCCAGAGCATACTGCGGGAGTAGACGGTGTAAACGTTGTTTACATAGCCCACCACGGCCCGTGCGCCGCCCGCCAGCAGGGCGTTGGCCATCGAGGTATCAATGGCGTCATCTACGCCGAGGAACTCACAGGTCTCGGAGTAGACCATGGTGTTTTCCAATTGGCCGAAGCGGTAAGCGCTCTTGAAAAACGACGGTGTCACGCAGTACCGCCCGTTGATCTTGATGATCCGGTGGGTCAGCAGGTCGATGCCGTAGTACAGATCTTTCGAGAAGGAGGATTCCTCTGTCAGCAGGATGATGGGGGCCGTGTGCAGCTGCTTGAACAGCCAGCCGGTCATGTAGGTGTAATACGCACCGTGGGCGCTCAGGATGCACAGGTCATACCGGTCCATCCGGCGCAGGTCGGAGACGGTCACGGTGGTGTCGATGCGGGTGTTCAGGCCCATCGCCGTCCAGAACCCCTTCATGTAAGAGTAGTACGGGTAACGGGAGCTGTTCACAGTGTTGTCAAAGGCATAATAGATCATGGCGCTGCCAAGGTTGCCCCGCGGCGCGTTGGACATCTCCTGTAAATCGAAAGACGGCAGCAGGGAAAGATTCATGGCGGTGTTTTCCTCGTCGAGGTCGTCCACCAGAATGCCGCCCTGCACCCCGCAGGAGTAGGCAAAGCTCACCATCCCGTTTTCCTCGTCCACGAGGATGGAGCGCGCCGAAACAAGCCCCTTCGCCGCCAACTGCTCCAACTGCTCCAGCGCGGCGTCCAGACGCTCGGTGCGGGACATGGCGGTGAAGCCGTCGCTGTCGGTCAAGGCGGCAACGGCATCGTCGGTCTGCTGCATCCGGGCAGCGTCCTCGCTCGTCAGGGCGGCGGCAGAAAGGCCGTCGGCCTGTGCGGCCAGCGCGGCGGTGGGGAAGAGGGTGAGTATCAGAAAACAGACAGCGCAGAGCGCTGAGAGAAAACGATGATAGGATACTTTCATAAGATAAAAGCCCTCCGAAAAACATACCGGACGGTAGGTCTTCTAAGCCCATTTTAGAAGGTCAGGCTCACTTTGTCAAGGCCGCGGGGCAGGATTTTGCAAAGCTGTCACAGCCGCACGAAAAATCTGTAAAAAATGGCCTCCGTCTTGCGCAGAATCACGCATTGCTGTATAATACCTTAAAATGGGGGAGCAGCGGGTGCCCGCTGCTGCCCGGCCAAGCAGGAAAGGAAGGTGCTTTCTTGGAGAGCATTCGGCGATATTTCAGGCGGACGGATAAAATTTATCTTCTGCTGTGTATTTTCAGCAGCGTGATGGCCTGTGTGGCGCTGTCCTCGTGGGCGGCGAAGCAGGGGAACGGCTTTGCCGTGGACGAGATCACCGGCCAGATCACCGGCATCGGCGATTACCGCCGGGCGCTGGTGCAGGGCGTTTCGGCCCTTATCGGCATCGCGGTGGCGCTGCTGCTGTCCAACATTGATTACCGCAGTCTGGTCAAGGTCTGGCCGGTGCATGTGGCCCTGACGTGGGGCCTTGTGCTGCCGACGCTGTTCATCCGCAACGTGACCATCGGCCCGCTGACCATCGGCTACAACGCGGGGGATACCGATAACTACTCGTGGTATAAGCTGGGCGGCTTTACCTTACAGCCCACGGAGCTGGCCAAGATCAGCTTCATCCTGACCTTCGCGATGCACCTGAACAATGTGCGGGGCCGCATCAACGAGCCGAAGGAGCTGGGCAAGCTGCTGCTCCATCTGGCGGCCCCCATCCTCATCATCCATGTGCAGGGTGATGACGGCACGGCCATTATCTACGCCATCATCGGCTGCAGCATGATGTTTGCGGCGGGGCTGAGCTGGAAGTATATCATCGGGGCGCTGGCGGCGGCAGGGGCGGCTGTGGCTGCGGCCTTCGCCTTTTTCAGCGATAAGATCGGCAAGGGCTACCAATGGTACCGCATCCTCGCTGTGGTGGACCCCGAAAACAAGACCGGCTGGGCTCCCAGCGAGGCCGTCTGGAAGAACATCATCTACCAGCAGCAGCGCGGCGAGATCGCGCTGGGCAGCGGCGGCATCTTTGGCAACGGGGTGTTCGGCGGCAGCTACTACAGCGTGCCCAACGCCCACAACGACTTCATCTTCAGCTGGATCGGCAACGCGGCGGGCTTTGTAGGCTGCTGCGTGGTGCTGGGGGTGCTGTTCGCCATCGTCGTCAAGACGTTCCTGACCGGGGCGCGGAGCGAGGACCTGCTGGGCACCTTCATCTGCGCGGGCATCGGCGGTGCGCTGATGGCCCAGATCGCGGTCAATGTGGGCATGAACCTGCGCGTCCTGCCCGTTATCGGCGTCACGCTGCCCTTCTATTCGGCGGGCGGCAGCTCGGTGATGATGCTGTATATCTGCGTCGGGCTGGTGCTGTCCGTCTATATCCACAACACGAAAAAATTGTTTGGTTAAAAAATTGTTTGGTTAAAAAGAGGAAAAGAGAGTTTATGGAAACAACTGCGGAAATGACCCTGCGAGAAAAGGGGATGATGTACGCGCGGCAGTACGTGCTCATCACCCTGAGCATCTCCATCATGTCGGTGGGCGTGTACTTCTTCAAATTCCCCAACAACTTCGTCTTCGGCGGCGTCACCGGTACGGCGGCGCTGGTGGCAAAGCTTACCCCCATGTCGGCGTCGGCCTTCTCCTCGGCGGCGAACATCGTGCTGCTGGTGGTGGGCTTCATCTTCTTGGGCAGGGAGTTCGCCATGACCACGGGCTACGCCTCCCTCGTCATGTCGGGGGAGCTGATGGTTTTGGAAAAGATCTGCCCCCTGAGCGGCCCCCTTTCCGACCAGCCCATGCTGGATCTGATCTTCGCCATCGCCCTGCCCGCCATTGCCTCGGCCCTGCTGTTCAATGTGGGTGCTTCCTCCGGCGGCACCGACGTCATCGCCCTCATCGTGGAAAAATACACCCACATCCACAACATCGCGGCGGCCCTCTTCCTGACCGACCTGTTCATGGTCGTGGCGGCGTGCTTCGTCTTCGACCTGTACACAGCTCTCTACTCCTTCGTAGGTCTGACCGTTAAATCGCTGGTCATCGACGCCGTGCTGGAAAAGATCAAGATGTGCAAGGCTATCCTCATCGTCTGCGATGAAAAGGACCCCATCTGCGATTTCGTCATGCGCAAGCTGGTGCGCGGCGCGACCTACACCCCCTGCTTCGGTGCCTACACCGATAAGCCCCACTACATCATCTACACCACCCTGACCCGCCATGAGGCCGACCTGCTCCAAGATTTCATCCACAAGGAGCACCTGAACGCCTTCATGTCCATGCTGAGCACCACCGAGGTCTTCGGCAAGGGGTTCAACCACGCATAAACCAAACCCAACTGCGAACACCCGCCGGGAAGCTGCCTGTCAGCCTTCCCCTTGCTTGTTTTTTGCGGATGGAGTATACTGACCCTGAAACCAAAACAGCGGAGGGAAAGAAAATGGTACAGGTAGACCTTATCACGGGCTTTCTGGGCGCAGGAAAGACGACCTTTTTGCGCAAGTACGCGGCATATCTGGTGGCGCAGGGGCACAACGTCTGCATCTTGGAAAACGACTTCGGTGCGGTAAACGTAGACGCCATGCTGGTGCAGGACCTGCTGGGCGAGCGGTGCGAGATCGAGACCATCAGCGGCGGGTGCGACTGCGACACCCACCAGCGCCGGATGCGCACCAAGCTCATCTCCATGGCGATGCGCGGCTTCGACCGGGTTCTGGTGGAGCCCAGCGGCATTTTTGACGTGGATGAGTTCTTCGATGTGCTGCGGGACGAGCCGCTGGATCGGTGGTATCGGCTGGGCAATGTCATTGCCATTGTGGATGCGCTTTTGCCCGGAACCCTTTCGGCGCAGGCGGACTACATTCTGGCCTCCGAAGCTGCCAACGCGGGCGCGGTGGTCTTCAGCCGCAGCCAACTGGCCGATGCGGCGCAGAGGGAGGCCGCACAGGAGCACCTGAACCGTGCGCTGGCTACGTGCAAGTGCAGCCGGACGTTCCGGCCCGGCGAACTGCTGACAAAACCGTGGGACCAGTGGGGCAGCGAGGACTTTGCCGCCATCGACCGCTGCGGCTGCCGTCAGGCCAGCTGCGAAAAGCTCCACTTCGACGAGCATAGGGCCTTTGGTTCGGCCTACTTTTTGGAGCTGGGCCTCTCGTGCCAGCAGCTCGAACAGAATATCCCGGCCCTCTTCACCGACCCCGCGTGCGGCCATGTGCTGCGGGCGAAAGGCTTCGTGCAGGACGAGAACGGCTGGGTGGAGCTGAACGCCACCGCCGACGGCCTGACGGCAAACGCTATCCCCAAGGGGCAGGAAGTGCTCATCGTGATCGGGGAGGGGCTGGAGAAAGAACGGATCGAGGCGAGATTAAAGGGATAAGGCGATCCCCGTATATCGTTGTATCTTTCCATAAATAGTTTGTCTCCCGCCCAAAGCAGGCGTATAATAGAGGAAAAGAAACGTTAAAGGAGAATCCCCTATGAACGGCACCGCATTGCGCAAACCGACTGCCCGGCGGGTGGTGGGCATGGTGGCGGGCATCGTCATCATCGCCCTTGGCATTGCGCTTTTCAAGCAGTCCCACCTCGGCAACGACTCCATCAGCGCCCTGAACATGCGGCTGGCGGAGCTGCTCGGCATCTCGCTGGGCACCCAGAACCTGTGCACGAACATCCTGTTTTTCCTGCTGGAATTCTGGTTCGGGCGCAAGTACATCGGCCTTGGCACCTTCGTCAACGGTATCTGCATCGGGTACATCGTCACGGCGTTCTATGACCCCATTCACGCCCACTTCGGCGACGCGCCGTCGCTGGCGGTGCAGCTGGCGTGGGTCATCGCGGCGGTGCTGGTCACGGCGCTGGGCGCTTCGCTCTACCAGACCGCCGACCTCGGCATCGCGCCCTACGATTACCTTTCCCTCGGTCTGCGGGACTACACACCCTGCCCGTACTTCGGGTGCCGCATCTTCACCGATGCGCTCAGCGCCCTGCTGTGCTGGCTGCTGGGTGGCCTTGTGGGCCTTGGCACCTTGATCTGTGCGTTCTGCCTTGGGCCCTTCATCCAGTTCTTCGACCGGACGTTCTCCCAGAAGGTGCTGCAATACAAACCGAACAATTGAGAAACCCCGCGGCGTCAAATCATACGCTGCGGGGGTCTTTTTTATTCGACCTGTATCTGCTGTGGGGCAAGGCCTTTGCTCACCTGCCCGGTCTGCCGCCGAGACGTAAAGGCATAAAGTTCATAAAATCTGCTTGAAAATCGGGGTGAAATCGGGTAGGATAAGAGCATTCAGAATGTGAAAGGGGCGTATGCCATGGGGACACTGAGGAACTTTTTCAAACGGCTGCTGTGTTGGCTGCTGGTGCTGCTGCTGGCGGCGCTGGCTGCCGTGGGGGGCGTGCTGGGGCTGCAGGGCTGGCGGCTGTACCGCACCACCCAGCAGAACCTGCCGGCTGCGCAGTTGTATGAGACCATCTCCGCCCGCCCCTCCTTCACCACCTGTGATGCCATCCCGCAGACCTATATCGATGCCGTGATCGCGGTGGAGGACAGCCGCTTCGAGCGCCATCACGGCGTGGACCCGCTGGCCATCGTCCGGGCGCTCTGGACCGACCTGAAAACCAGATCGCTGGCCGAGGGCGGCAGCACGCTGACCCAGCAGCTCGCCAAAAATGTCTACTTCACGCAGGAAAAGCATTTTGCCCGCAAGGCAGCAGAGTTGTTCGCGGCGGTGGACATCGAGAAACACTACGGGAAGCAGCAGATCTTCGAGATGTACGTCAACACGATCTATTTCGGCAGCGGCTATTACGGCATCGCCGAGGCGGCGCAGGGCTACTTCGGCAAAACGCCCGCCGAGCTGACCGGTGCCGAGTGTGTGCTGCTGGCGGGGCTGCCCAATGCGCCATCGGCCTACTCGCCCAATTCCAGCCCCGCGCTGGCCCTCAAGCGGTCGCAGGTGGTGCTGGATCGGATGGTCTCCGCCAAAAAGCTGACGAAGATTCAGGCCATGGAGCTGCAGGACGCGATCACCGCCCTGCCGGTGTTGGCACAGAATTAAAAAGAACAAGGCGCCCGCCGGGGCAGTGGAACACCACCGCCCGGCGGGCGCCTTGTTTGTGAATCAAAGAATTATTCCGGTGCCTTCATGCTTTCCACCATACTGATCTTCTTGATGTGGCGGCGCATGAGGCGGCAGACGATGACGGTGAAGAAAAGGGTGAGGGCAACGCTGAAAAGGTAGCTGCGGGGGGCCGCAGCGCGGATGAACATCATCTGGTCCATCTCGACGGTGCGGATGATGAACTGGTGCAGCGGCACGCCCAGCGCAAGGCCCACGAGGGAGCCGATGAGAGCCAGCAGGTCGATCTCACGGAAGATGTAGCGGTAGACCTCTTTGTCGTAGAAGCCCAGCACCTTGATGGTGGCCAGCTCCTTTTTGCGTTCGCCGAGGTTGACGCTGATGAGGTTGTAGAGCACCACAGCCGCCAGCGCGGCGGCGCAGACGATGACCAGAATGACCACGTAGTTCAGGCAGCCGATGAGGTTGTCGAACATTTCGGTCGTATCCTCTATGAAGCTGACGCTGCCGACGTAGTTGCACGCCAGCAGGTCGGTGCGCAGGGCGTTGCGGGCGTCGGTGTCGGGGCAGCTCGTCTGGGCGTAGAGGGTGTTCCACGCGGGCAGGGTGCCGCCGGTCAGGCGCTTGAGCTGGGTCTGGGAGAGGTAAAGCCGGGTGAAGACGTAGTTCTCGGTGATGCCGGTCAGCGTCAGGGTCTGGCGGCTGCCGTCGCTCAGCTCCACTTCGAAGGGATCGCCCACCGCAAGGCCGAGGAGCTCGGCGGTCTTCTCCGTCAGGATGACGCTGCTGTCATCAAAGGAGATGGCCTTGTGCCCCTGCCGGGTGCGGAAGGTGAAGTAATCGGTCATCTGGCGCTCATCCTCGGCGGCAACGAGGCTGATGGTCTGCTGGTCGCCGTCGGCGTTGTAGAGGGAGACGCTCTTGGTGTAGAAGCGGCCGAAGCTGGTGACATCGGCGCTGGCGTCCAGCACGTCGATCACGCCGTTTTCCACAGTGAAGGCCTTTTCGTCGCTGAGGGAGATGGTCAGGTCGCTGTGGTTCAGCTCGGTGGTCTGCTTGGTCAGCATGGGCAGGATGGAGTCCTGAATGCCGAAGCCGATGAGGAGCAGGGCTGTGCAGCCCGCTACGCCCAGCACCGTCATGAAGAAGCGTTTTTTGTACCGGAACAGGTTGCGGGCGGTAGTCTTCTGGGAGAAGCTCATGTGCTTCCACAGCGGAGTGATGTACTCAAGGAAGATCCGCTTGCCCGCCACGGGGGCGCGGGGCAGCAGGAGGGCGGCGGTCTTTTCTTTCAGGCTGGCGCGGCACGACTCCCATGTGGCGATGCCGATGACCGCAGCACTGAGCAGCACGCTGCCCGCCGCCATGCCGGGGTAGAATTGGAGCGAAAAGGTGGGCATCTTGAACATCATGGTCTGGTAAGCTTGCCAGATGATCGTGGGGAAAACGATGAAGCCCACCACGATGCCGAAGATGCTGCCCGAAACGCTGGCCGCAAGGCCGTAGAGCAGATATTTGCCCGCGATCATGGCGTTGGAGTAGCCCAGCGCCTTGAGGGTGCCCATCTGCAGCCGGTTCTCGTCCACCATGCGGGTCATGGTGGTGGAAGCCACCAGCGCCGCCACAAGAAAGAAGAACACCGGGAAGACCCGCGCGATGGCGTCCATCCGGTCGGCGTACTGCTCGAAGCTGGCGAAGCTCATGGTGCTGCCCCGGTCGAGCACATACCATGTGCCGCTCTGGATGTCGCTGATCTGCTCCTCGGCATCGTCGATCTGCTTCTGGCCGTCAGCGAGCTTTTGCTGGGCTTCGGCCTTCTGGGTCTCGTATTCGGTGCGGGAAGCCTCCAACTGCTCTTTACCGGAATCGTATTCGGCCCAGCCGTCATCCAGCTGGGTGCGGGCATCGGCAAGCTGCTGCTGCGCCGCCGCAAAGGCGGAGGTCGCTGCGGCCGTTCCGGTGGAAAGCTGGAGCTGCCCCTGCAGGAGCTGAAGCTTCATCTTCCGCAGGGCGGCTTTCGCCTCGGTGACCAGTTCGGTGTTGGACAGGCTCGGCGAGGAGATGAGTCCCTGCCCATACATCTGCTGCTTTCCGACGTCGAGCTGCTGCTGATAGCCCTTGAGCTGACCTGAAATGTTGTCGTAGGCAGCCTGTGCCTTGGCGAGGGCGTCCCGCAGTTCGGTGTACTCCTCGTCGGCGGGTTCGGCTTCGTCCAGCGCCTTTTGGGCGTTGTTCAGGGCCGTCTCGGCATAGCCCAGCAGCGGGTCGGCTACCTGTTTCAGGTTGACCAGCAGCTCAATCTGCTGGAGCTGGTCCTCGAATTCCAAGACCTGCTCTTCGCCGCTCAGCACCTCGTCCGCGCCGCTCTGCATCGTGTCGGGCAGGGCGGCCTGCTGCTGGGCAAGCTGTTCCTTACCGGAGGTGTACTCCGCTTCGCCCTGTTCCAGCTGGGCCTTGGCGGAGACGAGCTGCGCTTCGGCGTCGGCCAATTTTTGCTCCGCCTCGGCGAACTGGCGTTCGGCCTCGGCTTTTTGCTGGCTGTAAGTCTGCTTGGCGTCGGCCAGCTTGGCGTTGGCGTCATGGATCAGGGCTTCCCGGCGGGCGACGCATTGGGCGTCGCTGATGGAGGTCAGCCGGTCGGCCACGGCGTCCACGGCAGCCTGATACTCGTCGGAATAGTTGTCATACTGATCGGCATTTTTGACCTTGACATAACAGGTTGTGTAATAATCCAGATCCAGACTTCTGTCCGGCACAAAGACGAGGGCATCCAGCACGCCGTCCCCGGCGGTGGAGGTCTCTTGGCTGGCGGAGAAATACTGCGGGTCCTGCACCTGCCCGACTACGGTGTAAGTCGTGCGGGTCAGGCCGTCGGTATCGTCCGGCAGGGTCAGCGTGGTGCCGAGGGGCACTTCTTCGCCGTGGCCCATCACGTGCACGACGCACTCGTCGGCAGCTTCGGGCATCTGGCCGGCCTGTAAGACCAAGCGGTTCATGTTTTCGACGGTGTCGGCATCGGGGTCAGCGGGGAGCTGCTGTACCCGCAGCACGGCGGGCTCGTCGGTGCCGGACCAGTGCCCCTCCACGTCCAGATACGTTACCGCCTCCAGGGCGGCAACGCCGTCGGTGGCCGAAATGGCGGCGATGTCGTCCTCCGACAGGCCGAGGGTGGAAAGGATGCGGAGGTCGAAAACATTCTGCTCCACGTAATATTTCTGCCCCGCGATCCGCATACTGGGTGCAAAGCTGACCAGACCCGTCAGGATCATGACGCCCAGCGCCACGATGCCGAACAGGGAGAGAAAGCGGCTCAGATTGCCTTTGAAATCCCGCAGGATGTTTTTGCGATAACTTTTCTGCATGGCGCTCACCACTCGATCTGTTCCACGGGCACGGGGTGTTCGTTGACCTTGTTGGACAAGATCTGTCCGCTCTTGACCTGAATGATCCGGTCGGCCATGGCGGTCAGGGCCGTGTTGTGGGTGATGACGATGACGGTGCGGCCCGTCTCGCGGCAGGTGCGCTGGAGCAGGGCCAGCACCTGCTTGCCAGTCTTATAGTCCAGCGCGCCGGTGGGCTCGTCGCAGAGCAGAAGCTTCGGATTTTTTGCGAGGGCGCGTGCAATGGAGACGCGCTGCTGCTCGCCGCCGGAGAGCTGGGCCGGGAAGTTGTTCAGCCGTTCGCCGAGGCCCACGCTTTCCAGCGTGGCGGCGGGGTCCAGCGGGTCGCGGCAGATCTCGCTGGCCAGCTCCACGTTTTCCAGCGCGGTCAGGTTTTGCACGAGGTTATAGAACTGGAACACGAAGCCCACATCGTATCGGCGGTAAGTGGTCAGCTCCCGCTCGGTAAAGTGGCTCACGTCCTGCCCGTCCAGCCAGACATGGCCCTCGTCGCAGGTGTCCATGCCGCCTAAAATGTTCAGCAGGGTGGTCTTGCCCGCGCCGGACGGGCCGACGATGATGCAGAACTCGCCCTTGTCTACGTAAAAATTCAGGTGGTCGGCTGCCGCAATGCGGACCGAGCCAGTCTGATAGTATTTGGAAACATTTTCAAACTCAACGAAGTGCTCCATAGCTGCTCTCCTTGCCTTGGATCTCGACTTTATTCCAATTTAACTATACCATAAATTGACACGGGTTGCAGGGGAGCAGGGAACAAATTTGCAAAAACTTCATAAAGTAGCGTGGAAATTGAAAGTTCCACTCCGTACAACCTCTCAGTCAATGCTTCGCATTGCCAGTCGTCTACCCTCTGTCGCATATGCGACATCTCCCTCCGGCCGGAGGGAGTCTTTCCTTGTAGGGGAGCCCTTGGCAGTCCTCGCAAAGTGTTCGGTTTCGCCAGAGGCTCTCCTACTAGGAGAGCTGTCGAGCGTAAGCGAGACTGAGAGGTTGTATAAAGAAAAGCCTATCGAGTTGTATCTATTACGAGATCCGCCTTTTCTTCAATGCCATATTTCTTGAAATACCCCTCTTCCAGCGGGATCCACCGTGCGGCGAAGCTGGGGCAGCGCTCGCCCTCCCGCGCTTGGAGGCGGCGGGTCTGCTCGGCGGGAGAGCAGGTGACGAATACCTTGAGGTCATAGCAGCCGGCGAGGAGGGGATGGTGGCTGTAGCTGCCCTCTACGATAGAAAGCGGCTGGGCCGGAATGCACTGTCCGGGGCGGTAAGCGCCCTCCCGGCAGGAGTAGGCGCGGTAGAAGACCGGCTCCCCGACGCGGGCGGGGCGGAGCAGCTCCTCCCGCAGCCGGGCAAGGTCCATGTTGGCGCAGGGCGTCTTTTCCCAATCCGGGATGCGCTGGGCGGGCGGCAGATAGTAGTCGTCGGTGTGGAAGACGATGCTGGCCGGGAACTGCTCCGCCAGCTGCCCGGCCAGTGTGGTCTTACCGCTGCCGCAGCGGCCGTCCAGAGCGATGAGAACGGGCTGTTCCGGGTGCGCCGCCAGCAGCGCGGCGATTTTTTGGGTGAGCGTGGAAAAATCAATGGAAGACATGGCTTCTCCTTGTGATGGTTCTTGACAAAAGACGAAAAATTGACTATACTACAAGCAGAAAAAGGCGCTGTCTGCAACGTGGTCAGCTCCTTATCCGGCAATCGATGAAAGTAACGACCGCTCGGTTTGGGAAAACTGGAAGGCGGTCGTTACTTTTTATTGCGAGAATAATGTTTTGCTTTTGGCTTGTCCCGAAAGACATCCTTTGAGATCATCCACGTTACTTGGAGCACGCCGATGACAACTTCTGCAAGTAAATGCAGTATGTTCACAACAGTATTCAAAACATCCATGCTGGACTCCTCCGTTTGATTCGACGAGTTGATATTCGAACGCTCCGGAGGAGATAAAAAGCGATTTATAGCATTTTTTTGAAGGTCAGATTTTTATATTCGGTTTTGGTTCCACTGCGGCGGAATGTGCCATTTTCAGTGGGAGTGAACCCAAGTGAGCGCATAACACCGAGGGAGCCTTCGTTGACGGCGGCAACATCGGCCAAGAAGGTTTTGACCCCGCTGCGAGCGCTGAATTCAAGGACGGCACCAACCATTTCCCTTGCGTACCCTTTCCGCCAACAGGTCGGATGGATGCAATAGCCGATATCCCAGCAGTGGCCGTTGTCCTTGATGACGGCGCAGCAAGTGCCGATGGGCTGGTGAGTACTTTTGTCTTCGGCAATAAAATAGTAGCAATCGGTGCTGTCACTCAGACGCCGCAGCATCTCCATATATTCATTCAGGTCGTCGATATCGTCGAGGGCAGGGTCTGTCAGATATTTTCCAGTGATGGGGTCGCCCCACATACAAAGAGCAAATCCGGCGTCTTTTGCTTCCTGCGGGCGAAGACGAAGCCGGGCAGTTTCGAACGGTGTAAAATACATGGGTGCCTCCTTACGGGTTCGGTCCTTGGCAAAAGACGAAAAATTGACTATACTACAAACAGAAAAAGGCGCTGCGACAAGCGGTTGACCTCTTTTAAGAAATTAGGTTTCTGAAAACCGTCACCTTGGCCGAGGTGGCGATTTTGCTATACTATAACATGAAATTTGACGCTTTTCAACGAAATTAAAATTTCCCCTTGACACCACCCCCGAAGCTGTGGTAAGATAATGCCACGTTAGAAATAACTAACCAAAAGACGGAACCAAGCGGCAGAATGACGAGCCGCGTTCTTTTTGAATTTTTGGTTAGAATATTCTAACCATGAAACTCTGCATCGTCTGCATAGAAAGACCCGATGCGGGCACCCTATCGGAAAGCAAAGCAACGGAGGAAACCGGCCATGGAGCGTAATTTTGAGACCGTAATGATCGAACAATGCTCGCCTGTGTTGGCCGGGCTGAAAGCCGCCGGTCTGTTTCGCTACGAGACGAGCGACTGCAAAGACCTCGCGGAGCGGGTGCGCGGCTGGAACGCGCGGCTGGGGGAAAAGGGCCTCCGGGTCCGGGTGCTGAAGGGCTGCGTCCGCAGCCACTGGTATCTGGTCTATGTGTACCGCGAGAGCCGCCTACGCGAAGTGCTGGCGGACGAAAATGTCCGCGGGTTTCTGGCACAGGAGGGCTATACCCTCTCGGAAGATGGCGACTGCGAACCGCTGCTGCGGCAGATGGAGCGGCGGTTGTGCTGCGAAGCAGAGTTTCCGCATGAGATCGGCATATTTCTGGGCTATCCGCTCACCGATGTGGTGGGCTTCATCGAAAATCAGGGCCGCAACTTCACCTGCTGCGGCTGCTGGAAGGCCTACGGCGACCGCGATGCCGCCGAGCGCCTGTTTGCCCAATTGAACAAGTGCACCAAAGTGTATCTGCGCCTGTTCCACAGCGGCACGCCGATCTTCCGCCTTGCCGTGGCGGCCTGAATTTGACATTTCCTACCAATACTCTCTTTTTATCCTTGGCGCCCGTCAGAGACACCACGCCCTGACGGGAAGAGATCCTCCTTTTGACACGCGGCCGCCCGACGCAGTTGACCCCTGCATCGGGCGGCTGTGTCATTGTTGAAAGTGATGAATTCTGAACAAAATGAAGGCAAAAAATCTGTTTGTTCCTACGAACTAACCTTGAATTGTGAAAAAATTGTTGACAAAAAAGGTTAGTAAGTATAAACTATCCGTGTTGATAGTCACGACTGACTAACTCGATTTGGAAAACTTGCTTCCAAATGCGTGGGAGAAGAAAGGGTGAATGAAGTATGATGCCTTTGACGATGGCAAAAGCGGGCGAGACCGTTACCATCAAAAAGATCACCGGGAAGGACGAGATCCGTCAGCATCTGGCAGAGCTCGGCTTCGTGGTGGAAAGCGAGGTCACTGTGGTCAACGAGATCGCGGGCAACCTGATCTTACAGGTCAAGGAGAGCCGCATCGCACTGGACAAGACCATGGCGAACCGCATTATGATCGGCTAAACAGCGGAAACGCTGTTTGGGACCTGCTCCGAAACTGGAATGGTCGCTGAAATAAAGACAAGTAGAGGAGGAACTATATGAAGACTTTGAAAGATGTCAAGGTCGGCGAAACGTGCACCGTCGCTCGTCTGCATGGCGAGGGCCCTGTCAAGCGCCGTATCATGGACATGGGCATCACCAAGGGTGTTGAGATCTATGTCCGCAAGGTGGCCCCGCTGGGCGACCCCATGGAACTGACCGTGCGCAACTACGAGCTGAGTGTGCGTAAGGCCGACGCTGAAATGATCGAAGTGGTTTGATCCGAATAGAGAGGAAAGGAACACCATGAGCATTAAGATCGCACTGGCCGGCAACCCGAACTGCGGTAAAACGACCCTGTTCAATGCACTGACCGGCTCTAACCAGTACGTCGGCAACTGGCCCGGCGTTACCGTCGAGAAGAAGGAAGGCAAGCTGAAGGGCGAGAAAGACGTCATCATTCAGGACCTGCCCGGTATCTACTCGCTGTCCCCCTACACCTTGGAAGAGGTCGTGGCCCGCAGCTATCTGGTCAACGAGAAGCCCGACGCCATCCTGAACATCATCGACGGCACCAACATCGAGCGTAACCTGTACCTGACCACCCAGCTGATCGAGCTGGGCATCCCCGTTGTCATGGCCGTCAACATGATCGACCTCGTCCGCAAGAACGGCGATAAGATCGACCTGAAGAAGCTGAGCGCAGAGCTGGGCTGTCAGGCAGTTGAGATCAGCGCACTGAAGAACGAGGGCAGCGAAAAGGCTGCTCAGATGGCTGAGGCTGCTGCCAAGGCCGGCAAGGCTGTTGAGCTGCCCCACGTCTTCACCGGCAGCGTCGAGCATGCCATCGCTCACATCGAGGAGTCCATTCAGGGCAAGGTCGATGACCGCTTCCTGCGCTGGTATGCCGTCAAGCTGTTCGAGCGTGACGACAAGGTTCAGGATGAGCTGAAGCTCGATAAGGCCCTGCTGGATCACATCGACCAGCACATCAAGGACTGCGAGACTGAGATGGACGATGACGCCGAGAGCATCATCACCAACCAGCGCTACGCTTACATCAACAATGTCGTCTCCAAGGCCGTCAAGAAGAAGGCCCGCGTGGAGCACCTGACCGTTTCCGATAAGATCGACCAGATCGTGACCAACCGTGTGCTGGCTCTGCCCATCTTCGCACTGGTCATGTTCCTGATGTACTCCCTGTCCATGGGCACCTCCATTGCAGACGGCGGCTGGGCCATCGGTACCTTTGCCACCGACTGGACCAACGATGTCCTGTTCGGTGAGATCGTTCCGGGCGCGCTGGGCGGCTTCCTAGAGAGCATCGGCGTGGCGGGCTGGCTGTACGGCCTGATCATGGACGGCATCGTCGCCGGTGTCGGCGCGGTTCTGGGCTTCGTTCCCCAGATGCTGGTCCTGTTCTTCCTGCTGTCCATTCTGGAGGACGTGGGCTACATGTCCCGTGTGGCCTTCATCATGGACCGTATCTTCCGTAAGTTCGGCCTGTCCGGTAAGAGCTTCATCCCCGTTCTGGTGGGCACCGGCTGCGGCGTTCCGGGCGTTATGGCTTCTCGTACCATCGAGAACGAGCGCGACCGCCGTATGACCATCATGACCACCTGCTTCATCCCCTGCGGCGCTAAGATGCCCATCATCGGCCTCATCGCAGGTGCTCTGTTCGGCGGCTCCTCTGTGGTTGCTGTTTCCGCTTACTTCATCGGCATGGCTGCCATCATCTGCTCCGGTATCATCCTGAAGAAGACCAAGATCTTCGCAGGTGACCCCGCTCCCTTCGTTATGGAGCTGCCCGCTTACCACGTGCCCGCTTGGGGCAACGTCTTCCGTGCTACTTGGGAGCGCGGCTGGTCCTTCATCAAGCGTGCCGGTTCCGTCATTCTGGCTTCTACCGTCATCCTGTGGTTCCTGCAGGGCTTCGGCTTCGAGAACGGTGCCTTCGGCATGGTCGAGGATCAGGACAACTCGATGCTGGCTATCATCGCTACCAAGATCGCTTGGATCTTCGCGCCTCTGGGCTTCGGCAACTGGAAGGCGACCGTCGCTTCCGTCACCGGCCTGATCGCAAAGGAGAACGTGGTTGGTACCTTCGGTGTCCTGTATCACTTCGGCGGCGAACTGTCTGAGAACGGCGATGAGATCTGGGCCGCTGTTGCACAGGATTACACCGCTCTGTCCGCATACGCCTTCATGATCTTCAACCTGCTGTGTGCACCTTGCTTCGCTGCGATGGGTGCCATCAAGCGTGAGATGAACAACGGCAAGTGGACCGCCATCGCCATCGGCTATATGTGCGCTCTGGCTTACTGCTCCGCTCTGGTCGTGTACCAGCTGGGCGGCATCATCTCCGGTGAGGTCGGCTTCAACTTCTTCACCATCGTCGCAGTGGTCATCCTCGTTGCCTTCATCTATCTGCTGGTCCGTCCCAACAAGTACACCGGCATCAACGAAGTCAAGATCGATACCAAGAAGATCACGGCAAACAAATAAGTTTCTCCAAGTTTGAGAGGAGTGCATTTTTATGATGGAATTTTTGGCAGCAAACTTCAACCTGCCGACCATTATCGTGGCTGCGATCGTGTTCGGCGGGGTAGGCTGGGTCACATGGCACTCCCACAAGCACGGCGGCGGCTGTGGTGGGTGCTCCGGTGATTGCGGGCATTGCAACGGCGGCTGCCACTAAGGAAAAACCGCAGGGCGCGGGTCGAACAAAAAATCGGCCCGCGCCCTTTTTTAGAAAAATGAAAGTTAGCTTTGGATAACATTGCCGAACCTCTCCGTCATCGCTGACGCAGCGAGAGGTTTGATTTCAAGGAGAGTGGTATGAATGGAACTGACCGCTGCGCATCTGCGGTATCTGCTGGCGATCTATGATGTCTCCCAGACGCATCTGGACATCTGCTCCCGCAGCATTGCCGAAAAGCTGGGGGTGACCAAGCCCTCGGTGGTGCGGATCATGAACCTGCTGATGGAGCGGGGGATGATCGTCAAGGAGCATTATGGCAAGATCTACCTGACCGACCGCGGCATCTTTGTGGCCAAGGAAGTCAAGAAGCAGTTGGAAACGGTGCTGGCAAACTTCCCGCCGGTGAAGATCGAGATGACCGACGACGAGCGCTGCGCCGCTGCACTGGCGCTGACCTCGGCGCTGCCGGAGCGGGCCTTTACCGGTGAGTATGACCGCCTGTTCAGCTCCGACGACGAGACAAAAACAGAAATGGAGAGCTGAAAATCGAATCAGAAAAATGCCCTCGACTGCATTCGGTCGAGGGCATTTTTATAGGCTGTGCTCACCCGTTCTGGATGGCGCGGACGATCTTCTTAGCGATGTACTTATGGCCGGCAACGGTGGGGTGGCCGTCCAGCTCGGTCTGAGCATAGGGAACGGCGATGTAGTCGATGTCGTAGACTTCGGCCAGCTGCTTCTGGAACTTGTTGAGTTTTTTGAAGTAATTGCTCCAGCTGGGCAGCAGGGGAACGGGGTTGGTGGCACCGATCAGCAGGATCTGGGCGTCCGGGTTCAGGGCGCGGACGGTCTCGACGACGGTGCGGATGTTTGCGCTGCTGACGGGGTAGGCGTCATTGCAGATCTTGCTCATGCCGGCGGTGGCAAGGTTCCAGACGGCGTCGACCTCGCTCTTGGTCAGCTTGAGCTTCTTCATGCTGGCGTCAAAAGCGGCCTTGGTCTCCGGGTCCTTGCTGCGCAGGTTGCCGCTCAGCACGATGGAAGCCAGATCCTCACTCTTCCAGTTGGTCGCATTGCCCAAGGCCACGACGGTGGGCACGAAGGCGTCGTTGGAGCCCATCTGGATGGAGATGACATCGGCCTGTTTGATGTACTCGATGATCTCCGGGTAGTTGTACTGGCAGCCGGAGAGCTTGTTCATCTCGCTCATCTTGCCGGTCTGAACCAGCTCCACGAGGTCGGCGCTCATCAGGCCGGGCAGACCGAGGTTGATGGCGTGGTCACGGTCAAGGCCGAGGGTCTTGGCTACCTGACCCACGTAGCAGTTCTCCGGGTAGCCCTTGAAGTTGAAGGAGACATCCACACCCATCAGGTTGTGGGCGTAGGGAACGTTGGTCAGGCCCACGCCGGAGCAGATGCTGTCGCCGAGGGCAACGTACCGGATCTGCTTGTCTTTTTCTGGCTCCTCGGACTGGGCTGCGGTCTCTTCGTCGGTGGGATCCGTAGTTTCGGCCGTCTCCGTGGCCTCGGCGGTCTTGTCGGACTTGCGGAACAAGGAATTCTCTTCCTCCACGGTCTCTGCGGCAGCGGGCTCCGCCTCGGTCAGGGGCTCTTCTGCAAAGGCAGAAATGCTGAGACCGGCAAAGAGCATCGCAGCCGAGAGGGCGAGGCTGATGATTCGTTTCTTCATGATAGGGGTCGGTTCCTTTCTTCTCGTTTGGGGTCTTTTCTGGGGCTTAGTAATCGCGGGAGGTGATCTCCTCTTCGAGCTTGCGGTAGTCGAACTTGCCGATGGGGGTCATGGGCATGGAGTCGATGAACTTGTAGGCCACGGGCTGCACATATTCGGGCAGCTCCTCGGTGCAGAGCTGGCGCAGCTCCTTGATGATCTGACGCTTTTTGACGGAGACAGCGGCCTCCGGGTCCAGCACGATGTAAACAAAGGGCAGACGGCCCTGCACATGATCCTTGTCGGTGCAGCCCACCACCGAACACTGATGCACGGCGGGGTGCTGGCTGATGACGTTTTCGATCATGGAGGGGAAGACCTTGAAGCCGTCGTGGCGGATGATAAGGCGCTTGATGCGGCTGTCGAGGTAGACGAAGCCGTCTTCGTCCATGTAGCCGATATCGCCGGTGTGCACCCAGACCCGGCCGTCCTCGTGGGTGCGGAGGATGGCGGCGGTCTCAGCAGGCTTGTTGTAGTAGCACTTCATCATAGTGGGGCCGGAGATGCACAGCTCGCCGCGCTCGCCGATGGGCAGCTCCTTCTCGGTGTCCGGCTCAAAGACGGAGACCAGCGTGTTGACCAGCGGGATGCCGACGCTGCCCGGCTTGTTGTTCTTGCCGGCGGCGCAGGTGGCAGCGGAGGAGACCTCCGTCATGCCGTAGCCCTTGGCCATGGGGTACTCGACATTGTGGGACGCGAGGAACTCGTTGACCGTTTTCTCTGCGCCGATGGAAATGGCGTCGCCGCCCGCCGCGTAGTTGCGGATGAAGGAAAGGTCCTTATCCTTCAGCTTGAGGTCTGCGGCCATCTGCTGATAGTGGGCGGGCACACCGAACATGTGCTCCGGCTTGTACTTCCAGATCAGGCTGCCGAGCTTGGCGGGGTCAAGGTTCGGGATGATAACGACGGTCAGGCCCAGAACCAGCGGCAGATGGACGCCGCACGCATAGCCGTAGGCGATGAAGGGGGGCATGATGTTCATCAGGGTCTGACCCTTCTTGAACAGCCCCTCGTAGGCCGAGAACTGCATGGCAATGGCGTTGAAGTTGCGGTCGGTGAGCATAACGCCCTTGGGCGAGCCGGTGGTGCCGCCGGTGTGAACGACGACACAGGCGTGCTCCGGGTCATACTCCTCGGAAGAGGTGCTGGCGTTCTTGCCGTTCGCGATGAACTGCTTCCACATCAGCACGTTGGATTTGTAGCGGTTGCGGTCGGGATTGGTGGCCTTGTAGCCGATGGCCAGATGCAGCGGCAGGGAGTCCGCCGGGGAGATCACGATCACCCGCTCCACATGGGTGCGCTTGGCGGCCTGATGGCAGCGCTCATACGTCACATTCAGGCAGATCAGCAGGTGGGAGTCCACCTCCTCGATGTATTCGTGGATGCCTTCGGGGCTGTAGCGGGGGTCCACCAGATTCAGGGTGGCCCCGATGCGGTCCGCTGCATAGAAAGCGTAAATGACCTCCGGGGTCATCACGCTGACGACGGTGATGATGTCGCCCTTTTTGACGCCCACCGCGCGGAAAGCGGCGGCGGTCTTCTTGACATTCACGATGAGGTCGGCGTAGGTGAATTTCCGGCCATAGTATTCCATCGCAGACTCGTTCAGGCGATTCTGGTTCTGCCGACGCACATAGTCGAAGGCAGAACATTCCGGCATGGTCTGGTCGATGAACTTGGGATCATAGTATTTGAGCCACGGGCGTGCCTGTGACGCATAGAGGGGAGTGTTGGTTGTTGTCATAGAACCCTATCCTTTGTCAAAAAATGTACAATACTTGCCAGTGCTATTGTAGTTGAGCCCCATGCAAAAGTCAAGAAACAAAGGGTGAAGATTGTATAAAAAAATTGAGGGAATCCGATGGGTTCAGACTTCCTTTGACCATTGCTCGGCCTCAGCGGCGCTGCACAGCACGAAGTGGTTGGGGCGAAGCTGACGCCACTGGGGCGCTTCCTTGGAGTAATCGTGCATGGCGGGGTCGTAGACCAGCAGCTTTTTCTTCCGCTCCAAGCGGGGATTCGGCATGGGGATGGCGGAGAGCAGACTGCGGGTGTAGGGGTGGATGGCGTGGGTCACCAGCTCCTCGGCGTCGGCCAGCTCCACGATGCTGCCCTTGTGGATGACGGCGATGCGGTCCGAGATGTACCGCATTACGGACAGGTCATGGGCGATGAAGAGGTAGGTGATGCCGCGCTCCTTCTGGAGATGGCGCAGCAGGTTCAGCACCTGCGCGCGGATGGACATATCCAGAGCGGAGATGGGCTCATCCGCGATGATGAATTCCGGCTCCACGATCAGGGCGCGGGCAATGCCGATGCGCTGGCGCTGGCCGCCGGAGAACTCGTGGGGGAAGCGGGAGGCAAATTCCGGCAGCAGACCCACATCCAGCAGCGCCTGACGGACTTTTTCCTCCCGCTGGGCGGCGGTCAGGTCGGGCCGGACGTTCATCAGGCCCTCGCCCACGATGTAGCTGACCTTGGCGCGCTCGTTCAGGGAGGACTGGGGGTCTTGGAAGATCATCTGGATCTCCTTGATGACCTGCTGATCCAGCGTATGCGAAATTTTGCCGTTGATCTTCTGGCCCTTGTACAAGATCTCGCCGCCAGAGGTAGGCAGGATGCGCATGATGGCGCGGCCGATGGTGGTCTTGCCGGAGCCGGACTCGCCCACGAGGCCGAAGGTCTCGCCCTTATAAATATTGAAGTTGGCGCAGTTCACAGCCCGGTAGGCCTTGCGGCCGGAGCCGTAGGTCACTTCGAGGTCCTTGACCTCAAGAAGGATCTCGCGTTCACGTTCCTCTGCCATCTTACATCCCCTCCTCTTTCAGCAGTTTGACCGCCAGCGGCGGCTCGATCTTGGGTGCCCGCGGGTCCAGCAGCCACGTTTTCGCCTTGTGGGTGGAGCTGACGGTGAAGTAGGGCGGGCGCTTGACGAAGTCGATCTTGAGGGCCTGCGGGTTGCGGGGCGCAAAGGCGTCGCCATGAATTTCCGTGAACAGGTTCGGCGGGGTGCCTTGGATGTTGAACAGGTCCTCGCCCTTGATGCCCATCTGGGGCATACTGGACAGCAGCGCCCATGTGTAGGGATGGCGGGGGTCATAGTAGATGTCGTCCGAGGTGCCGATCTCCACGATGTCGCCCGCATACATGACGGCCACCCGGTCAGCGATGTCGGCCACGACGCCGAGGTCATGGGTGATGAGAACGATGGTCAGGTTGTACTTGACCTGCATCTCCTTGAGCAGCTGCAAAATCTGCGCCTGAATGGTCACGTCCAGCGCGGTGGTGGGTTCGTCGCAGATCAAGATCTGCGGGTTGCAGGCCACGGCGATGGCGATGACGACGCGCTGGCGCATACCGCCGGAAAATTCATGGGGGTACTGGCTGAAGCGCACTTCGGGGTCCGCAATGCCGACGTCCCGCAGGTATTCCAGCGTCTTTTCCTTGGCAGCCTTGCCGTGCAGCCCCTGATGCAGCTCCACGGCCTCCATGATCTGATCGCCGATGGTCTTCAGCGGGTTCAGGCTGGTCATGGGGTCCTGCATGATCATGGCGATCTCATGGCCGCGGACGCGGAGCCAGTCCTTTTCCTTTTTCAGGTCGGACAGGCGGATGGGCTTGCCGTCGTCGGCACCGAAGTAGTCGATGGTGCCGGAGGTGATGGAGCCGTTGGCGTCCAACAGGCCCATGAAGCTCTTGGTGAAGACGCTCTTGCCCGAACCGGACTCGCCCACGATGGCGAGGACTTCGCCGTGGTAGATGTCGAGGTCGATGCCCCGGATGGCGTGGAGCACTTTTCCACGCAGATTGAATTGGATGTTCAACCCCTTGACCGAAAGGATCAGTTGATTTTTTTCCATCTTCTGTCCCTCCTTACTGCAGATGGTTCTTCGGGTCGGCGGCGTCGGAGAAGGCGTTGCCGATCAGATAGAACGCGATGGTGACAAAGCTGAGGATGATGGTGGGGTAGAGCAGCTGATACCGCAGCCCGGCCTGCATCATCACCTTGCGGCCGTCGTTGATGAGGTTGCCCAGCGAGGGGATCTCGACGGAAAGGCCGAGGCCGATGTAGGTGATGAACACCTCACTGCCGATGGCGGCGGGGATGGTCAGCGCCATCCGCAGCATGATGACCGAGACGAGATACGGCAGCAGGTTGCGCACCACGATGCGGGAGGTGGGGGTGCCGATGCAGCGGGAAGCAATGTTGTAATCGCGGTCGCGGATGATCAGGATCTGGTTGCGGATGAAGCGGGCCATGGCGATCCAGCCCGTCAGCGACATGCCCAAGATCAGGGTCTGGATGCTGGGGGAAGCCACGTAGGAGATCAGGATCAGGATGATGGTGGAAGGGATGTTATCGCAGATGTTGTACAGCTCGGTGAAGAAGAAGTCGAGCTGGCGGACATAGCCCCACAGCACGCCCACGGTGATGCCCACCACGGCCTCAATGAGGGCCACGAAGAAGGCGATGGTCAAACTGGTGCGGGCACCGGCCCAGATGCGGGCCCAAAGGTCCTGCCCGATGGCGTTGGAACCCCAGATGAAGCCCTGCTCGCCGGGGGCGATATTGCGGTACTGGATGCCGGTCACGGGGTCCACTTCGCACAGGTTCGGGTCCACCTGACCGGGCAGGTGAGGCTGCAGAAAGGCGAAGGCCACCACGGCCACCAGCGCGATGAGAAGGGCCACGGCCACTTTATTCTTGAAGAAGGCGCGGAAGGTGCTGCCCCAGTAGCTGTAGTTGGAGTAGGCGGTGGCCTCGGCCTGTTCGGCGCGGAACCCGGCGGGGGTGAACAGTTCGTCCTCCGGCAGTTCGGCCCACGCGGCGGGGCCGTCCTTCTGCAGCTTGTTCAGATCGTTTTCCAGCACAGCTGCCTTCTGGTCTTTCATATGAAACAGCATTATCGGCCACCTTCTTTCTTGCCAAAGCTGATGCGGGGATCGATGAGCACCATGAGCAGGTCGCCGAGGATCAGGCCGATGATGCCCACACAGGCGTACAGCAGAACGATGCCCTGCACCATGGTGTTGTCGTGCCGCTGGACACAGGTGACCAGCAAGCCGCCCATGCCGGGGATGCTGTACAGGCTCTCGATGTAGATGGAGCCGACGACGGTGTTCAGGAACGCGGAGGGAATGTACTGCACCAGCGGGACCATGGCGTTGCGGAAGACGTGATGCAGCGCGATGTTGTTCTCGCTGACGCCCTTGGCAAGGGCGAGGCGGACGTAGTCCTTGTTGCTCTCGTCCACCATATAGCGGCGCAGCCACATGGCGTAGAAGGCCACGTTGCCAAGGCTCATAGAGCAGATGGGCAGCACCCAGTATTTCCAGTCGGAGGCGTCGAACAACAGGCCCACGCCCAGCGCGGTGGTGCCATACATCTGGATGTACAGGTAGTACACGGCGGCGGGCACGGCTTGGATGAGCACGATGATGGCTGTACCGATCTTATCCGGCCAGCGGTTCTTGAAGCGGCCCATGAACAGCCCCATGGGGATGCCCACCACAAGGCTCAGCAGCATGGAGAACACACCCATCTGCATCGAGATGGGCAGCTTCTTGGCCAGAATGCTGGTGACAGAGGCGTTTACCTTATAAATATGGCTCACGCCGAGGTCGCCGTGGAGGGCATTCCACCAGAACCGCCCGATCTGCACCGGCAGCGGGTCCAGCAGACCCATGGACTGCAATCCGGCTTGGATCTGCGCCTCGGTCATTTTTTCGTAGTTTGCAAAGTAGCCTTCCACGGGCATCAGCCGCAGCAAGCAGAACACGAGCGTCACAATGATGAACAGCGTCAAAATCGAGCGCCCGATGCGTTTGGCCAGATATTTGAGCATATCTGTGCGCACCCCTCTTTCGTTTTCAGCGTTTCCGTCTGCGTCCCAAAAACGCGCAGCGGATAGGAATAGAATACATCAAAAAATCACTTTTGGAAAGTGATTTGGAGGGATTTTGAAAAAACTTTTTGCAGCGGAGGCCTTTTCGGGCCGTTTCGGGAAAGAAAATAAAACACCGCGCCCCGAAAACAGGGTGCGGTGAGAGAAGTACAAAGTCTGTTTTTAAGCGGCCAGCGCTGTTTTGATGGCGGAAAGGACGGCGTCGCTGTTCTCGCAGCAGACGAGAACCACTTCGCCGGAGGGGACCACTTCGACCTTGGCGGCTTTGGCGATGGCGTACTGGTCTTCCAGATAGTGCTCCATGGAGCTCTGCTCGCTGGTCACGAAATCCAGAAGGGCCTGTTTCACGGCTTCCTGCCTGCCCTCGGCGGGCTTGACGATGGCGAGGGCGTAGCTTTGCACCATCATGCCGGAAACGGAGGCGGAAAAGTCGGTGTAATCCCCCTCCTCCAGATTCAGCAGGGGAAGCAGCATGTTCCGGATCTCTTCGTCCAGTTGGTCGGCGTCTTCGTAGCTTTCGCTGTAGCCGTACTGGGCGGTGAACTTGCCCTCCTTGCCGGGGGAGAAGATCATATAATATTCGTTGTCCTCATCCGGGCGGGCGTCGTGGAGGATCTGGGTGTAGTCTTTGGGGGCGGCGTCGGTCTTGCCGGAGCTGCCGCAGCCCGCCAGCGCGAGCAGGGTCAGTGCGGCCAGCAGGGCGGCGAGGAGGCGTTTGAACGGAAGCTTCATATCATATTCCTTTCGTCGTGAAAAAGTGCGGGGCAAGCCGCCCGTGCCCTTAGTATGGCACAGCACCCGGCTGCCTATGCAGCGGCGGCTTGTATTAGGAATACGAACCACCGGGGCGAAAGATTGCGTTCTGCCCGGCGGCAGAGAAAAATTTCCGGAAACGGCTCAGAGCATCATGGCTTCGAGGTCGCCGTGGTTGACGGGGGTGGAAAGGATGATTTGGGTGGAGGTGGTGCCGAGCTTCTGGAACTGGAGGATCAGGTGTTCCAGCTGGGGCATGCTGCCGCAGCTCACCTTAATAAGGAAGGTGTAGGCGCCGGTGACATGGTAGCACTGCAGCACTTCCTTGCTGTTCTGCATCAGCTCCACCAGCTCATCGCGGTGGCTGGGGGTGACGGAAAGGCTGATGAGGGCGTCCACGTACACGCGGTCGGCCGGGCGGTTGAGCACCACGGTGTAGCCGCTGATGATGCCGTCGGTCTCAAGCTTGTGGATGCGGCTGGAAACGGCGGGGCTGGTCAGCGCCACCTGCTCGGCGATCTCCTTGACCGGCATCCGGGCATTTTTGGCAAGGAGGGAAAGGATCTTGCGGTCTAAATCGTCCATGAGGAAGGTCTCCTTTTAAAATATGTTGGAATCCATAAAAATTTTTGAAAGTAAAGTTTTATTGTTGTAAAAATCGTACAAACATCGAAAAAGCTTGGAAAAAATCTGGCTGTGTTAATTATATAAAGTTTTGAGCAAAATGTAAAGTGCGAATTTAAAGCAAACTGCAAAAAATTTGTTTGACAAGAAAAGAAAAATGGGTATAATACATCTTGCGGGGCGCAAACAGCCTACTTACTGTGCCCCGCATCTGAATATGAGATTCCCAACTTTATATACTTTCCCACCCCTCTATACACAAAAACCCGCTGCCAGGCGGGTTTTTGTGTATGTGGGGATTTTTTATTGTGGGCAAGCATGCCTGAAAAGAAAATAGCCACTTTCCGTGGGGATCGGTACGAAAAGTGGCTTTATGAAAGGAAAACTTATTTGCGGGGAGTGGAATGGGGCATCGGCAGCCCAAGCACCAGTGCGATGCCGACGGCCAGCGCGACGGCGATCTTAAACGTGGAGATACCGTTGGCAAGGGCCAGTTCGTTACTGCCCTGAATGAAATAGTAGGCGGTGTAGTAGATGCCGGCACCGGGCACGAGGGGGAAGATACCGGTCAGCAGGAAGATGGTGACCGGCGTTTTGAGGGCCACGGCGAAGATGCGGGCCAGCAGGGTCAGCGGGATGACGGCCAGCAGGGAAGCGGCAAAGGCTTCCAGCCCGAACAGGATGGCGGTCTCGTAGATGAACCAGCCCACCGCGCCCACGAGCCCGCAGTAGGGCAGGGTGCGTTTGGGGCACGCGAAGAGGATGGCAAAGCTCAGGGTGCCCGCCCCGGCGATGAACAACTGCGCGACCAACTGGCCGATCTGCTCACTGGTCAAAAGAAACGGTGTCATGCAAGCACCACCCCCGTCAGCATAGAATAGGCCCCCAGCACAAGGCCGGTGCCGATGGCGATACTGGCCGCGATGAGGAGGGCGTCGATCATCCGAATGGTGCCGGAGAGATAATCGCCCTGCACGAAGTCCCGGATGCCCATGGTAAAGGCGATGCCGGGGGTCAGGATCATCAGGGCACCGATGATGGCGTGGCTGGCCTCGGTGCGGAGCAGATGGCAGCTGAGGATGCAGATGAGGGTAATGAGGGAGGCGGTGGAGATGGTCTTGAACCCGCCGCCCACGCCGTGCCGCCCGCAGAACAGCAGGTAGGCGTTGGCTGCAAGACCAGCCACTGCCGCCGCCAGCGCGGACCGCAGCGTGCCGCCGAAGATGAGCGCGAAGCAGAACGCGCCCGAAAGCCCGGCGGCCAGTTGGACCCGATCCTTCGGGAAGGGGATGCGCTTGGCCTGAACAAGGCGGCTCTCCGCCTCGTCGATGGTGATGCCGCCCGCCGCGATCTGGCGGGAGAGCTGGTTCACCGCAGCCACCCGGCCCAGATGGGTCGTGCGGGTGGGCACATTGCGCACCTCGCTGATCTCCGCCGTGCCCGCGCTGGCGAAGATGCCGTTGGTCAATACATATACGTGAAACTCCCGCAGATGGAAGCTGCGGGCCATGATCTCCATGGTCTGCTGGACGCGGAAGACCTCCGCACCGTTTTCCAGCAGCGTCTGCCCTGCCGCCATGATAAAATCCATGATGCGCTGGCGCTGCTGCTCGTCGGGATACGATTCCCTGCCGTTCATTCGTTCGCTCCTTGCTGTGCTCATAACGCAAAATATCTCTTATAAAATAGCATATTGCAGGCGATTTGTCCAACCGAAAAATTTCCGCCTCCCCTACAGGAGGCGGCGGCATCCCGTCAGCGATGACGGAGAGGCTGAAGGAAGGAACGCAAAATCAATTTCCTACCAAAAAACTTCGTTGAAGGGGTTGACAAATCCCGTCGGGAGGGGTAGAATACAACCAATATCACAAAAATGGCTGTGAAGAGAAGAGTAGGTTTTCGCATTGATCCTTCCAGAGAGCCCGGCCGGTGGAAAAGGGCAGGAAACAGGGAACCGAAAATGGTCTCGGAGCCGCGGGGGCGAAGCGCAAGAGTGCTAAGCCCGCGACGGGAGCGCCCGTTACAGCGTCCGGCTGTAAGCAACGGAAGGAGAAAGCCGCTGCCGCAGCTTCGAGGCCGGGCCCGTGAGGGCACGGTAAACCAAGGTGGTACCACGGAAGTTTTGTCACGCTTTCGTCCTTGTGGGCTGTTGCCCGCCGAGGACGGAAGCGTTTTTTCTTTGCTTCCGGCTGCATGAGGCGCAGAAAAATGTGCTGCGCGGTGCAAAAACAATTGTTTGAAAACAGATCAAGAGAGGGAAAACATTATGTCTAAGATTTCGCGTCGTGATTTTCTGAAGGTAACTGGCGTGGCTGCTGCAGCCGCAGCTCTGACCGCTTGCGGTGGTTCTTCTTCCTCCACTGCAAGCAGCGCTGCTTCTGCCGCTTCTTCTGAAGTGGTGAAGAAGCTGGATAAGATCAGCATCGCCGTCCCCAACGACACCACCAACGAGGCCCGCGCCCTGACCCTGCTGGAGAAGAACGGTTTCTTTAAGCTGAAGGCTGACGCCGGCATCACCGCCACCAAGAACGACATCGAGGAGAACCCGTTCAACGTCAACATCGACGAGGTCGAGGCTGCGCAGGTGCCCAACGTCCTGCAGGATGAGGACTACGCCGTTATCAACTCCAACTACGCCATCTCTGCCGGTCTGGACCCCATGACCGATGCGCTGGCTATGGAGGACGGCTCTTCCGCTTACGTCAACGTTCTGGTCTGCAAGGAGGGCAACGAGGAGGAGCCGAAGATCAAGGCACTGGTCGCTGCTCTGGAGAGCCAGCAGGTCAAGGACTTCATGATCGAAAACTACGGCGGCGCTGTGGTCTCTGTTGTGGAGAACCCCACCGACGGCTACGATTCCAGCATTGACTACGACGCTTTGAACGGCGAGACCGTCAGCTGCGCTGCTACCCCCGCACCCCACTGCGAGATCCTTGAGATCTGCAAGGAGATCCTCGCAGCCAAGGGCATCACGCTGGACATTCAGGAGTACGACGACTACGTGATCCCCAACACCGTGGTCGAGGATGGTCAGGTCGATACCAACTACTTCCAGCATCAGCCCTATCTGGACGACTTCAACGCCGAGAAGGGCACCCATCTGGTAACGGTGGCCGGCATCCACGTGGAGCCCATGGGCATCTACGGCGGCAAGCAGAGCGACCTGTCCCCTATCGAGGGCTAAAAAGGAGCAATTTCTGTGATCGAGATCAAACATCTTTCCAAGACCTTCCAGATGAAGGATGGCGCGGTCAACGCGCTGAGTGACATCAATCTGACCATTCCGGATGGTTCCATCTATGGCATCATCGGTATGTCCGGTGCGGGCAAATCCACGCTGGTGCGCTGCATCAATCTGTTGGAACGCCCCACCGAGGGCAGCGTCGTCATCGACGGCGTGGAGATGGAAAAGCTTTCTCCCGCCGATCTGCGTGCCCGCCGCCGGGAAATCACGATGATCTTCCAGCAGTTCAACCTGCTGATGCAGCGCAGCTGCCTGAAGAACATCTGTTTTCCCATGGAGCTTGCTGGGGTGAAAAAGGACAAGGCTGAAAAGCGCGCCCGCGAGCTGCTGGAGATGGTGGGGCTGCCCGATAAGGCCAACGCCTACCCGGCCCAGCTTTCCGGCGGCCAGAAGCAGCGCATTGCCATTGCCCGCGCACTGGCGACCGACCCCAAAGTCCTGCTCTGTGACGAGGCCACCAGCGCACTGGACCCCAACACCACCCACTCCATCCTGACCCTGATCAAGGACATCAACCGGAAGCTGGGCATCACGGTGGTGGTCATCACCCATCAGATGAGCGTTGTGGAAGAGATCTGCGATCACGTTGCGATTCTGGACGGCGGCGTTGTGGTGGAAGTGGGCGAGGTGAAGGAGATCTTCTCGAACCCCAAGACCGCTGCGGCCAAGCGTCTGGTGGCACCCAACGGCGGCAGCGCCGCACGGGATCTGTCGAGCTTTGCGCCCGACGACCATGTGGTGCGCGTGACCTTCAACGGTTCGTCCGCCGCAAAGCCGCTGGTGGCGAGCCTCGCCGCCGAGACCGGCATTCTGGTCAGCGTACTGAGCGCTGACACCCGTGACCTGAGCGGCCAGTGCTACGGCAGCATGCTGCTGAAGCTGCCCAAAGACGTCCAACAGGCGAAACAGGCGGCTGCCTATATGCGCGGCCAGCCCGGCGTGACCGTAGAGGAGGTGACCGGCGAATGAGCTTTGCAGATTATGGCTTTGCCGTGTGGGAGACGTTCTATGTGACCGTCCTCGCCACTGCGTTCTCGCTGGTCATCGGCTTGCCGCTGGGCGTGCTGCTGGTGGCCGGGGATAAGGACGGCGTCCTGCCCCTGCCCGGCTGGCTGATGCACCTGCTGAATATCGTCATCAATATCCTGCGCAGCGTTCCGTTCCTGATTTTGATGATCTGCGTCTTCCCGCTTTCCCGCGCCATCGTGGGCACGACGGTGGGCACCAAGGCCACCATCGTGCCGCTGGTGGTCGCCGCTTTCCCGTTTGTGGCGCGCCTCGTGGAAACGAGCCTCCGTGAACTGGACGAAGGTGTGGTGGAAGCCGCACAGAGCATGGGCGCGACCCCGTTCCAGATCATCACCAAGGTCATGATCCCGGAGTGTCTGCCGGGCCTGATCTCCAGCATGACCACGGCCCTGACCACGATCCTTGGCTACTCGGCCATGTCCGGTGCCATCGGCGGCGGCGGTCTGGGCAAGGTGGCCATCTCCTATGGCTACTACCGCTACCAGACCAACATCATGATCGTCTGCGTCGTGCTGCTGATCCTGCTGGTGCAGGCGTTCCAGTCCGTCGGTACGTTCTGGGCCAACCAGAGCGATAAGCGGCTGAGAAAGTAACCAGACTTGCCCTTTGTACAACCTCTCAGTCTCGCTGGCGCTCGACAGTCGTCCACCCTCTGTCGCTTACGCGACATCTCCCTCCGGCCGGAGGGAGTCTTTCCTAGTAGGGGAGCCTCTGGCGAAACCATAAACTTTGCATGGACTGCCAAGGCCTCCCCTACAAGGGGAGGTGGCAATGCGGAGCATTGACGGAGAGGTTGTATGGAGTAGAACCTACCGGGCAGGGAAGTTCCAATTTAACGTTTCGATTCCCCGCCGGAGGCAGCTGCTCTCCTGCGGGGAATTGTGCTATTTAGACAAACCCAGTAAAGGAGTATGTAGTATGAATCGCGATACCATCTGCGTGCAGGGCGGTTACACCCCCGGCAACGGCGAACCCCGCCAGATCCCCATCATCCAGTCCACCACCTTCAGGTATGCCACCAGTGAGGACATGGGCAAGCTGTTCGATCTGGAAGCCGACGGCTATTTCTATTCCCGTCTGCAGAATCCCACCTGCGATCTCGTGGCGAAAAAGATCTGTGAGCTGGAAGACGGCACCGCCGCCATGCTGACGTCCAGCGGTCAGGCCGCCAACTTCTTCGCGCTGTTCAACATCTGCGAAGCCGGGGATCATATCGTTGCGTCCAGCACCATTTACGGCGGCACCTTCAACCTTATTTCCGTCACCATGAAGAAAATGGGCATCGAGGCCACCTTCGTGGACCCGCTGTGCACCGAGGAGGAGCTGAACGCCGCCTTCCGCCCCAACACCAAGGCCGTCTTCGGCGAGACCATTGCAAACCCGGCCCTGACCGTGCTGGACATTGAGAAGTTCGCCAAGGCTGCCCATGCCCACGGCGTGCCCCTCATTGTGGATAATACCTTCCCCACGCCGGTGAACTGCCGCCCCTTTGCATGGGGCGCGGATATCGTGACCCACTCCACCACCAAGTACATGGACGGCCACGGTGCGGTGCTGGGCGGTGCCATCGTGGACAGCGGCAGGTTCGACTGGATGGCCCACGCCGAGAAGTTCCCCGGCCTGTGCACTCCGGACGACAGCTACCACGGCATCACCTACGCCGAGCGCTTCGGCAAGGAAGGCGCCTTCATCACCAAGGCCACCGCCCAGCTCATGCGGGACTTCGGCTCCATGCAGTCCCCCATGAACGCCTATATGCTGAATCTCGGTCTGGAGAGCCTCCACGTCCGGATGCAGCGCCACTGTGAGAACGGCATGGCAGTGGCCCAGTTCCTCGAAGCTCACCCCAAGGTGGCTTACGTCAACTACTGCGGCCTTGCATCCAGCCCCTATCATGCGCTGGCCGAAAAGTATCTGCCGAAGGGCAGCTGCGGCGTGGTCAGCTTTGGTCTGGCCGGGGGCCGCGAAGCCGCCAGCACCTTTATGAAAAACCTGAAGCTTGCCGCCATCGAGACCCATGTGGCCGATGCCCGCACCTGCTGCCTGAACCCGGCGTCCAGCACGCACCGCCAGATGAACGATGAGCAGCTGAAGGCTGCCGGTGTGCCCGCCGAGCTGGTCCGGATGAGCTGCGGCCTCGAAAGCAGTGAGGACCTGATCGCTGATATCGCACAGGCTCTTGATAAAATCTGACCCTGAAGGAGAAGAACCGCTATGCCCCTGATCATCCCTAAAACGCTTCCCGCCTACGATGCGCTGTATGAGGAAAACGTCTTCGTCATGCACCGGGAACGGGCGGCTTCCCAGCACATCCGCCCGCTGGAGATCCTCATCCTGAACCTGATGCCGACCAAGATCGCCACCGAGACGCAGATTGCCCGCTTGCTGGCGAATACGCCGCTGCAGGTCCACATGACCCTGCTGCAGACGGTCAGCCACGAGGCAACTCACGTTTCGGCGGCGCATCTGGACGCCTTTTACAAGACCTTCGACGAGGTGAAGAACGACCGCTACGACGGGATGATCATCACCGGTGCCCCGGTGGAGACGATGGACTTTGAGCAGGTGGATTACTGGCCGGAGCTGTGCGAGATCATGGACTTCAGCGAGACGAATGTCTACTCCACCCTCCATGTCTGCTGGGGTGCACAGGCGGGGCTGTATTACCACTACGGCATCCGCAAGGAGATCCTGCCCCAGAAGATGTTCGGCATCTTCCAGCACCGGGTCATCCGGCCCTCAAACCCGCTGGTGCGCGGCTTTGACGAGGTGTTCTACGCCCCCCACAGCCGCCACACCGGCATTTCCCGCGCGGACGTGGACGGCTGCAAGGCCCTGCGCATCCTTGCCGAGAGCGACGAGGCCGGGCCTTTCCTGATGAGCACCGAGAACGGGCGGCAGATCTTCGTTACCGGCCACCCGGAGTACGATAAGTATACGCTGGATGCCGAGTATAAGCGGGATGTGGCCAAGGGGCTGCCCATTGCCATCCCCAAGAACTACTACCCCAACGATGACCCAGAGCAGCCGCCGCTCTTCCGCTGGCGGGCCCATGCACATTTGTTGTATGAGAACTGGCTGAACTATTACGTCTACCAGAATACCCCCTATGACCTTGGTGCCATCGAGCGGGTGAAGCACGAAACCAGATAATATGTCAGAAAAGGGCTGCCGCGGGGCGACGGCCCATTTTTAGGAGGAAGCAGCATGGGAATTGCAGGAAACAAGTGGGGGTTCACGGTGGGGCGGCTGCCCCACGGTCCCTTGGATAAGATCAGCGATGTGCCGGGGGTGACGGTGGGCCACTGCACGCTGGCGGAGGGAAACATCCAGACCGGCGTGACGGCTCTGCTGCCCCATCAGGGGGATGTCTTCCACGACAAACTCTTGGCGGCCAGCTATGTTATCAACGGCTTCGGCAAGACCACCGGCCTTGTCCAGATCGATGAACTGGGCACGCTGGAAACGCCGATTTTGTTCACCAATACGTTGAGTGTTGGCACCGTGGAGACGGCGCTGGTGAAGTACATGCTGGCCCGCAATCCCGACATCTGCGAGACCACCGGCAGCGTGAACCCGGTGGTCTGCGAGTGCAACGACAGCGGCCTGAACGACATCCGGGGTCTTCACGTCACCGAAGAACACGTCTTCGCTGCACTGGCCGACTGCAAGGCTGATTTTGCCGAGGGTGCCGTCGGGGCCGGGCGGGGAATGCGCTGCCACGGCCTGAAAGGCGGCATCGGGTCGGCCTCCCGGCAGCTGGAACTGGACGGGAAACTGTACACCATCGGTGCCCTCGTTCTCTCGAACCATGCCGTCTTCGACGACCTCATCGTGGCAGGGACTCCGATCCACGACCTGCTGGACAAATCCATCCCGCCCCATGAGGACAAAGGCTCCATCATCACGGTGCTGGCCACGGATATCCCGCTCAGTGAGCGTCAACTGCGGCGGCTCTGCCACAGAGCGCTGGTGGGCCTGTCCCGCACCGGGTCCATGTGCGGCAACGGCAGCGGCGAGATCGTCCTCGCCTTCACCACGGCCAACCGGGTCCCGCATGATTCTGAAACGGCCATCCTCCCCCTGCAGATGCTCCACGACGACGTTATCAACCCGCTCTTCCGCGCGGTGGCCGAGTGCGTAGAGGAAAGCGTCCTGAGCAGTCTGCTCCACGCCGAGACCGTGACCGGCTACCATGGCCGCACGGTGCAGTGCCTGACGGAGCTGCTGAACCAGTAAAGAAAAAATCCATCTGACGGTGTCAGATGGATTTTTTCTTTACTTATCGACGTGTTTTCTTTTTCTTCCGCACGCTGTAGCCGAAGGTGCCCAGCTTTTTGCCGAGGGCCAGATACTCGCCGTGGCTGTAGACGATGAGCTTGGCCTTGTCGAGGCAGAGCTTGCCGCTTTCGTCCAGCAGGGATTCGTCCACGTCACAGGCCACGACTTCGGCCAAGAACAGGTCGTGGCTGCCCAGCGGGAGGACTTGTGTGACCCTGCACTCCAAGTTGACGGGGCTTTCCTCCAAGATGGGGCAGTCCGTCAGCACCGAGCCCGGCGCAGCATGGAGGCCGCATGCGGCAAACTTGTCCACCTCGCGGCCGCTTTTGACGCCGCACCAGTCCACCGCGCGGACCAGCGCTTCGGTGGGCAGATTGATGGCAAACTGCCCGCTTTCTTGGATCAGGTGGTGGCTGAATCGCTCCGGCCGGACGCTGATGGAGACCATGCTGGGCTGGGTGCAGATGGTGCCGGTCCAGCCGATCGTGATCAGGTTGGGCGTTTCCAGCCCGCCGCAGGAGACCAGCACTGGCGGCTCCGGGTTCAGAAGGGTGCTGCCTTTCCAGCTCTGTTTGCTCATCCGTGATACTTCCTTTCGTAGGGGGCCCATGTCCGCTCACTGATGATGTAGCGGGGGCGGGCCTTGGTCTCCATATAGATTTTGCCGATATATTCGCCGATGACGCCGAGGCAGACGAGCTGTACCCCGCCCATGAAGCAGACGATGCAGACGGTGGAGGCCCAGCCCGCCACCACGCTGCCCATGGCCGCTTGTACGATGGCCCAGATGACGCCGATGAAGCTGATGAGGCTGACGATGATGCCCGCCCCGGTGATGAGCCGGATGGGCTTGTTGGACAGGCTGGTGATGCCGTCAAAGGCCAGCGCCAGCATCTTGCTCAAGGGGTAGTGGCTCTCGCCGGCGAGGCGCTCGTGGCGCTCGTAGCTGACCGTTGCGCTGGGGAAACCCACCAGCGGCACCATGCCGCGCAGGAAGATGTTGACTTCTTTGTAGTCGGCAAAGCTCTCCAGCACGCGGGCACTGATCAGGCGGTAGTCGGCGTGGTTGAACACGATGTCCGCGCCCAGCGCGTTCATCAGGTGGTAGAAGCCCTCGGCGGTGAACCGCTTGAAGAAGGTGTCGGTGTCGCGGCGGCTGCGCACGCCGTAGACCACCTCGGCCCCATCCAGATACTTCTGAACCATCTCGTCCATGGCGTTGATGTCGTCCTGCCCGTCGCAGTCGATGGAGATGGTGATGTCGCAGCCATTTTCCTTGGCCTCCATCAGCCCGGCCAGCACGGCGTTCTGGTGGCCGCGGTTCCGGCTCTGAGAAATGCCGATGAAATGCTCGTCTTCCTGTGCAAATTTGCAGATCAGCTCCCAAGTGGCGTCCTTGGAGCCGTCGTTGACGAAGAGCACCCGGCTCTTGTCGCTGACCATCTCTTTTTCCGCAAGGGTCTTGATTTTTTGCAGGAACATCGGTGCCGTGATGGGCAGGACCTTCTCCTCGTTGTAGCAGGGGATCACGATCCAGAGAATCGGTTTGGACATAAAATGATACCTCGTTTTTATGGATTGTACAGCAGTGCAAATTCCTCTGTCTGCCGGGTGACCTCGTATTGCGGGTAGGCGTCCAGCGCGGCAGCGGAAATGATTAGGTAGGAGCCGCTGTCGGCGGCGAATGCTTCCGCACCACCGTCGCAGGGGGTGGCATCGGTGAGCCACTCGGTCTCCATCAGTTTGACCTGCTGCCATTTTCCGGTGTCGATATAACAATGTGCCTTCGCGGGGGTGGAGCAGTCGGCCAGAAGGAGCGAAAGCCCGGTCACGGAGCGGGAGGGCTCCACGGCGTACCGCCAGACATTATGAGCCGAAAAGCAGACCACCAGCCCCAGAGAGAGGGGCAGCAGAAGCTTGGGACATGCGGCGGAAGGAAGCCGGTGCTTTGCCTGATGAACGGCAAGAGCACTCAGAAGGACGATGGCCGGATAAACACAGAGGATATACCAGAACAGCTTGGAAGAGGCCGCCGAAAAAAGAACAAAAGGCACCAGAACGGCCAGTACGCAGACCAGCGCATCGTAAAAAGGGGCGCTGCGCTGCCGGAACGCATTGCTGCGCAGCAGCAAAACAAGCCCGAACAGCGAAAGCAGGATCAGGAAAATCGAGCTGACACTGCGGCCCAGAACGCCCAGATAAAAATAGACAGGGGCGGCGTGGTTTTCCAGCGAGCCGGTGGCGCGGTTGACCACATCGTAGGTGAACATAGTGATCAGAAACGAGAGGCCGTCTTTCCGCCAGCGGGCCAGCGCCCAGAGCCCGGCGGGGCCAAGGCTGGAAAGGACGCAGAGGGCGTAGTGCTTCAGGCGCATCTGTGGAAAGCGCCCGGTGAACAGCAGCGTCAGCAGGACGAGCAGCGCGATGGTCCCGGCGTGCCAGCCTTTTGCGAGGAAGGCAAACGAGAATGCAAGACAAGCGCCGTAGGTCCATGAAAATTTCCGGTGGCTTTCGCACAGGCAGAGGACGGCGATCGTGTAGCAAAGAATGAACAGCGCGTCCGCATCGCCGTTGCGGGCGGCGTGGTAGTAAAAGAGCTTGCCACAGGAGGCAAAGGCGAACAGGGAGAATACGGCCTCGGTTTTTCCATAGCGCTTCCAGAGGAAGGCGGCACAGAGTAGTGCACTCAGAAACATGGAAACGCCGGAGAAAAAGCGCAGACCATAGGCATTATACCCGAACAGTTTATAGCCCAAAGCGATGAACCACTCGCTGAGAGGCGGCTTCAGGTTCCAATAGTCGGGCGAGTAAGCATAGGTGGTGACGATCGGTTCGCCGGTTTGGAGCATTTCGTAGGCGCTGACGCCATGGCGGGCTTCATCCCAGTCCATCAGCTCACCGTAGTCCAGATGGTAAAAACAGAGCAGCGCAAGGAACAAGATGCCCGCCGCCAGCCCACAGGCCAGCAGGATGCGCTTGGCTTGGGAATCCTTCATGAAGACCTCCCTTACTGCACCATCTGCCGCAGCGCGTTGGGCTGGAGCAGTTTGAAGCTGGAGCGGTAGGTGTCCAGCAGACCGTCGCGCTGCATGAGGCTGAGCTCCCGCGAAAGAGCGCTGCGGTCACAGTTGAGGTAGTCCGCCAGCTGGATGCGGGAGAAGGGGATGGAGAAGGTCAGACTGCCCTGCTGCTCGGCTTCGCTGAGCAGGTAGGCGCAGACCTTGGCGCGCAGACTCTTCAGCACCAGCAGGTCCATCCGGCGGGAGAGGAGAAAATACTTGTCGCTGATGGTGCGGACAAGATTCTGCAGCACCCTCTGGTGGGCGGCGCTGCCGTCCGAGAGGAGCAGCCGGTCGTAGGGGATCAGCAGCACCTCGCACCCGGAGGCGGCAACTACGGTCACGGGGCTGTCGAGGCTGGAGCCGCCCAGCACGTCGCCGAAGACGCCGCCGGGCCCCATCTGGGCGATGGGCACCCGTGCGCCGCCCGGCGCGGGGCGGTAGGCCTCGATGCTGCCGGTCAGTACCACACCCACCCGGCGGTTGGTGGCCCCGGCCTGAACAAGGGCTTCCCCCCGGCCGTAGCTGCGGATGACAGCGCCCAGCTCGTCCAGCAGAACACGGAGCGCGTCGGCTTCGATGCCGGCGAAAAGAGAGGTCGTTTGCAACAAAGGAAGAATGTTTTCCATAATCGTCCTGTGAGGCGTTCTCCGGGCCCTCACCGCCCTTTGATGATTCCGTTGCGCGTGCAACGGTATTTTTGGCTCTATTATAGTAAACTTGAGCCTGTAAAGCAAATGTTTTTCGAAAAATTTGCAAATTTGTTCGGGTTTGGAACAAATCGAGAGAGGAAGGAACAACACAATGATGAAAAAACTGACATCTCTGCTGCTGTCGGTGGTGCTGCTGGTCAGTCTGCTGGCGTGTGGCGCATCGGCCAAGACCAACTCCACCGTCCGGGTGGCGGGCCTGAAGGGGCCCACCACTATGGGTCTGGTGAACCTGCTGGCCATGGAGGAAAACGGCACCACCTCCCAGAAGTATGATCTGCAGCTCTACGGCGCAGCCGACGAAATCGTGCCCAAGCTCATCAAAGGCGAGGTGGATATCGCGGCCATCCCTGCAAACCTTGCCGCCACCCTGTACCAAAAGACCAACGGCGGCATTCAGGTCATGGCCGTCAACACGCTGGGCGTGCTGTACGTGGTGGAAAAGGGGGACACCGTCCACAGCTTTGCCGACCTGAAGGGCCGCACCATCCTGTCCACCGGCAAGGGCACCACGCCGGAGTACGTGCTGCGCTACCTGCTGACCAAGAACGGCATCGACCCGGACAAGGATGTGAAGATCGAATACTACAGCGAGGCTTCCGAGGTGACCGCCCAGATGGCTGCCACCAAGAAGGACGCCATCGCTGTTCTGCCCCAGCCCTATGTGACGGCCGCTCAGATGAAGGACAGCGACCTGCGTGTGGTGCTGGACCTGACGAAGGAGTGGAACAAGGTCTGTGACACCCAGCTCATCACCGGCGTCACTGTGGTCCGCACCGCTTACGCCGAGGATCACCCGGAAGAGGTCATCAGCTTCCTGAAGGATTACCAGAAGAGCGTGGAGGCCGCCAACAACGATATCGACAGCACCGCTGCCCTGTGCGAGAAGGTGGGCGTCGTGGCCAAGGCGGCCATTGCCAAGAAGGCCCTGCCCAAGTGCAACATCGTCTACCGCATCGGCGACGAGATGAAGGCCGACATCAACGCCTATCTGCAGGTGCTGTACGATGCTTCCCCCGCAGCCGTGGGCGGCAAGCTGCCGGACGGCAACTTCTACTACACCAAGGCTACCGTTGCCAAGCGGGTGCAGAAAGCCTTTGAGAGGCTGGTCGCTTCCGTAAAGTGAGGGTCAAACGAAAAGAAGCGATGCCGCAGGGCATCGCTTCTTTTCGTTAACGGCAGAAAACCCCGATCCCAAGGCCGACGAGGGCAGGGACGACCCAGCCGAAGCCGAACTGCCCCAGCGGCAGGGCGTTTGCAAACACGGTGGTCAGCGGCAGGGCCGCGAGGACGCTCTGCGCGGCGGTCAGTGCAACACAGCTCACGTAGGCCGGGCGCTTCTGGAACTGCGCGGGCAGGAAGGAAAGGACGATCAGCACGATGGCGACCGGGTAAAGCCCATGGAGCACCGGGGTGGACAGCCGGATGATGCCCGCAAGGCCGATGTTGGAGATGAGCATACTGGCGGCGGCAAAAAAGCCCGCCATGGCCGGGTAGGGGATGCGGGGGAGCAGGGTGTGGAAATACTGCCCCACGCAGGAGATGAGCCCGACGCAGGTATTGAAGCACGCCAAGAGGAAGATGGCCGCCAGCAGCACCTGCCCCGCCCGGCCGAAGAGGGCGCTGGCGAGGGCCGTCAGGGTCTCGGCACCGGTGGCGCAGTGGGGATAGGCGGCCCCGGTCAGCGCGCCGACATGGGCCAGCAGGGCGTAAATGACCAGCAGCAGCCCGCCCGCTAGGATGCCGGCTCGGATGGTGCCCTGCCGGACGGCTTGCGGCTCGGTGATGCCCAGCGCCTGAATGTTCAGCGCGATGACGGCCCCGAAGTTGAGCCCGGCGAGGGTGTCCATGGTCTGATAGCCGCCAAGAGTGCCCTCCAAGGCGGGCAGCTGAGCGTAGGCGGCGGCAGGGGTGCCGTACTGTGCGGCGACCGGGTGGAGCAGACAGCCTGCGAAAAGGATCAAAATCAGGGCGATGAGGGTCGGGCAGAGGACATGGCCCAGCCGGTCGGTGAGCTTTTCGGGCCGGAGCGCCACGAGGAAGGCCGCCGCGAAGAAGACGACGGAATACCCTAGCTGCAGCCCGCGCCCGCCGCCCAGCAGCGGCACCAGCATCTCGAACGAAGTGCTGGCCGTGCGGGGGATGGCGAGGCAGGGCCCGATGGAGAGATAGACCAAAATCGCAAAGGCGAGGGCAAACTTCGGGTGGACCCGGCTGGCCAGCCGGTCCAGCCCGCCCGCATTGGCCACGGCGGCAACGCCCATGATGGGCAGACCGATGGCGCTGACGGCGAACCCCGCAAAGGCGGGCCAGAGGTTTGTCCCGGCTTGCGCACCAAGGTGGGGCGGAAAGATCAGGTTTCCGGCCCCGAAGAACATGGAAAAGAGCGTAAAACCGAGGAACAGCAGTTTTTTGCCGCGCAGGTCCTGCATAAAATGCCCCCTTTTCGAAAGTGAAGTGGTTAAACACGTTCCAGTGTAGAAGCAAATTGACTTCATGTCAAGAAAAAGAAAGGTGAAGAATTGTATTCTTTCACATGATGTGTTATCTTATAGAGGAAAAAGAGAGGAGAACGGGAAAGTTCATGAAAAAAACGAAAAAAAGGCTGCTGTACGGGGCGGCTGTTGTGTTCTGGCTGGTGGTGTGGCAGCTGGCGGCCATGGCCATCGGGCAGGAAGTGTTTCTGGTGTCGCCGATTCAGGCGCTGGGCACCCTGCTGGAGCTTTTGCCGCAGCCGGAGTTCTGGCAGCGCATTGGGTTCAGCGCCGGGCGCATCTTGCTGGGCTTTTTGCTGGGGGCCGTGTCCAGCGTGGTGCTGGCCGTGGCCGCCGAGGGCTGGGCGTGGGTGGAAGCCCTGCTCTCCCCGGTGATGCAGCTGGTCAAGGCCACGCCGGTGGCCAGCTTCATCATTCTGGCGCTGGTGTGGGTCAGCGGGTCGTCGTTGTCTGTCCTCATCAGCTTTTTCATGGTGCTGCCTGTGCTGTACGGCGCGGTGCGCACCGGCATCGAGAGCGCCGACGGGCAGCTTTTGGAGATGGCGCGGGTCTTCCGCCTGCCCCTCCCGCGCCGGGTCAAGGCCATCTGGCTCCCGGCGGTGCTGCCTGCGTTCCGGCAGGGGTGCAGCGTAGCGCTGGGCATCTGCTGGAAGAGCGGCGTTGCGGCGGAGGTCATCGGTTTGCCGGACGGCAGCATCGGCGACGCTCTCTACCGGGCCAAGATCACCCTTTCCACCGGGGAGCTGTTCGCGTGGACCTTCGTCATCATCGTGCTGAGCGCGGCATTTGAGAAGTTGTTTCTGGCCCTGCTGGACAAGGCCGTGGCCCGCGCAGCGGGGGAGGAGGGGTGAACGATGCAGTACAAACTGGAAATTCAAAGCCTTACAAAACGATTTGTAGAAAAAACTCTCTTCGAAGATCTGAACCTGACCGTCACCGGCCCGGCGATCCTCTGGGCACCCAGCGGTTGGGGCAAGACCACCCTGCTCCGCATCCTGATGGGGCTGGAAGTGCCCACCTCCGGCACCGTCTCCGGCGTTGGCAGGGTGGGGGCAGTCTTTCAGGAGGACCGTCTCTGCCCCCAGTTGAACGCCGTCCAGAACGTCGAACTGGTGCTGCCGGAGGGAAAAGAACAATACAAAGAGCAAATTGAAACAGACTTTATACGATTTGGACTGGACAGGGCAGCCCTTGCGCTCCCGGCGCGGAAGCTTTCCGGCGGGCAGAAGCGGCGGGCGGCGCTGCTGCGGGCTCTCTGGGCCGAGAGCGACACCCTGCTGCTGGACGAGCCCTTCACCGGCATGGACCCCGTCACCATGAAAAAAGCCGCGGCGCTCTTGAAGGAACGCTGCGGCGAAAAGGTCGTGTTATTGGCGACCCACGACAGGGAAGCCATTGAGGAATTGGGGTGGAAGGTTATCGAGTTGGGGTAAGCGGCGGACAACGCGGCTGCTGGATGGAAGGGCAAGCCCCCTTGCCTTACAGCAGTTCTGCCAGAATGCTGTTCTGCACGATAAGCCCGGCGGGGGTGAGGGCGAGGGTATGGCCGTCGAAGGCGGCGTAGCCGCTTTTGACGCAGTTTTTGACAAAGGCAAGCTGGGCGGTGGAAAATTCCTTATCGTAGCGGGCCTTGTATTCGGCCAAGTCCAGCCCCTTCCGCAGCCGCAATTGCAAAATCAGATAGTCCTCCGCGCCGCATCCGCCATCCAAGACGGGTGCGGCGTTGTCGTTGAGGAAGGCTTCCGTGTCGGCGGGGTAGCAGAACCGCTTGCCGCCCATGCAGGAGTGGGCCGCCGGGCCGAGGCCGAGGTAATCGCCGCAGTCCCAGTAGATGAGGTTGTGTTTGCCCTCATAGCCGGGTTTCGCGAAGTTCGAGATCTCGTACTGCTGGTAGCCGTGGTGTTCCAGCTGCTCCACGGCATAGAGGTAGAAGTCCGCTGCTTCGTCGCCGGTGGGCAGACCCTCCGGCGGGTGCTTGCCAAAGGCGGAATCCGGTTCGATTTTTAATAGGTAGGCCGAAATGTGGGTGGCCCCGCCGGATTCGATTAGCTCCAGCGTCTCATCGAACTCGGCCTGCGTATAATGGGGCAGGGCCAGCATGATATCGCCGCTGATGTTCTCGAACCCGGCCCGCTGTGCCGCCCGGAATGCGGCCCGCGCCTGTTTGGCGGTGTGGGGGCGGCCCAGCGTTTTGAGCTGGCTGTCCCGCGCGGACTGGACCCCGAAGGAGATGCGGTTGACGCCGGCTTCCCGGAAGGCGCGGAGGGATTCTTCTGTGACCGTCTCCGGGTTGGCCTCCAAGGTGATCTCTGCGCCGGGCAGGGGAGACGCGGCTTCCATGAGTCGGGCCGCGTCCGCCGGGTCCAGCAGACTGGGGGTGCCGCCGCCGAAATAGAGGGTGTCCGGCCGGAGGGGAGCGTCCGGTGCAAAGCGGTGCAGCTCCCGCAGAAGGGCATCCACGTAAGCGCGGGGAACGCCCCGCTTTCCGGGTGCAGAATAGAAATCGCAGTACCGGCATTTGGAAAAACAGTATGGAATATGCAGATAAAGTCCGAGGGACATCAAATATCACAGCCTTTTTCATGAATCGTTCATTTCTATGCAGTATACTATATTTCGTAGACCGGGGCAAGGCCGAAACCGATGCCCTGATTTTGAATGGAGGATTCCCTATGGATTACAACAACTATGACCGCGGCTATGCGGAGCCTACGATGAGCGCATCGGACTATATGACCCGCACCTACCGCTGGATGGCGTGCGGGCTGCTCATCACCTTCGCAATGGCCTATATCACCGCGACGACCTCGCTGATCTATCTGGTCGATTCGCTTTACCTTGTGCTTACCATCGCCGAACTGGCGCTGGTGTGTGTGCTCAGCGCCCGTGTGCAGAATATGTCCGTGCATGGGGCCCGCGCCGCCTTCTTCGGGTATGCGCTGCTCAACGGCATGGTGCTCAGCTACTACTTCTTCGCCTTCTCGGTGGGGGAGCTGATCTTAGCCTTCCTGTCCACTGCCGTGTACTTCGGCCTGATGGCCGTTTACGGCACCACCACCCATAAGGACCTCACCGGCTGGGGCCCCCGCCTGATGATGGCACTGGTGGCCCTGATCGTCACCGGTCTGGTGGGGATGCTGTTCGGCTTCGGCTTTGGCGGCTCGGTGCTCTACTGCGGCATTGGTCTGGTGGTCTTCATGCTGCTGACCGCCTACGACACCCAGAAGCTGCAGCAGATGTACAGCTACTACGCCGCCGACTCCGAGATGGCCGAAAAGGCTTCCGTCTACGGTGCGCTGACGCTGTATCTGGACTTTATCAACATCTTCCTGTATGTGGTCCGTCTGCTGGGCAACAACCGCCGCCGCAACTGATTCGTCTGATTTATAGGAGAGGTGCTCTCGGTGAGGGTACCTCTCATTTTTTATGCACCAAACTGAATAAAGTCCCCGCAGGGGTCGCACACTACCATCAGGATTTGAACCGTACACAAACGATGATTGGAGTAACGAACCATGGAACAATTCCGAAAATTTCTGCGGGACAAAGGGTTTGTGCTGGCGCTGCTGGCGTGCTTGGTGGCGGCGGCAGCGGCGGGAGTCTGGGCGGTGCGCACCGTCCGTGACGAGCTGAAGGAGAACCTCGACGGCCTGAAAACGCCGGACAGCACTTCCACCCTGCCCGGCATCGACCAAGACCTGACACTCATCCCGGAGGAGGAATATCCCGAATGGCAGCAGCCCGATACGCCCGCCGCAAACAGTGTGGCCAATGTGCCCAAGGCCGAGCTGCCCTCGGCTTCGTCTTCTTCGCCCTCTTCTGGGGCGGCGTCTGGCTCTGGTTCGGTGCGCGAACCCTCCGCGCTGCAAGGCGGCTCCTCCTCTGCCAGCAGCTCGGCAGCGGCTGCCTCCACGCAGCCCGGCTTTGGCAAAATCTTGAACGGCTACAGCGGCGATGAGCTGGTGTACAACAAGACGCTGGGGGACTGGCGCACCCACAACGGCATCGACTACGCCGCCAAGGCGGGGGAGGCCGTGCCCGCGCCGGTGGCGGGCAGCGTGGTGCTGGCCGGTTCCGACGGAAGCTGGGGCCCCACCGTTGCGATCAAGGATGATGCAGGCCGCATCTGGCGGCTCTGCGGCGTGGCCAGCCCCAAGGTGAAGGAGGGCGACATGGTGGCCGCCGGGCAGACCCTCGGCAAGGTGGGGAGCGTCGGCTGCGAGTGCGCCGAGGAAGACCACATCCACCTTGAAGTGAAGCAGGGGGACGCCTACCTCGACCCCGCAAAGTGCAGGAACTAAAATCGCGGCAGCCCGCCGGAGCGCAAGTGCTCCCGGCGGGTTTTTTTGCACGCATTTTCCAACCGCTGCGGATTGCAATTGCGGGCCGATTCTGGTATGATACAATAGAACAAATTTCGACGAGAGAACTGGAACGGGAGGAAACAGGATGGCAAACGTATTGATCGTGGGCGGCGGCGCAGCCGGGCTGATGGCCGCCGGCGCGGCGGTGCGGCAGGGGCACAAGGTGACGGTGCTGGAGCATATGGACAAGCCCGGCCAGAAGATCCTTGTTACCGGCAAGGGCCGCTGCAATGTGACCAACGACTGCACTGCCGAGGAGTTCCTGCACCACGTGCGGACGAACCCGCGCTTCCTGTTCTCCTCGCTGGGGGCCTTCCCACCCGCCAAGACCATGGAGCTGTTCGAGGGTCTTGGCGTGGAGCTGAAGGTGGAGCGGGGACGCCGGGTGTTCCCGGTGTCGGACAAGGCGGAGGAGATCCGGCTGGCCCTGCTGCGCTACGCCGAGGGGGCCGAGATCGTCCACGACGGCGCAAAAAAGCTGCTGCTGGAGCCGCTGGCCCCGGCAGAAGAACCCACAGCCGCCCCGGAAGATCCGCGCCACACCAAAAAGAAAAAGCCCGGCCCGGCGGCCCGCTGTGTGGGCGTGCGGGGCACTTCCGGCAAAGAGTACCGCGCCGACGCGGTGCTGGTGGCCACAGGCGGCCTGAGCTACCCCACCACCGGCTCCACCGGCGACGGCTACAGGCTGGCCCAGCAGGCGGGCCACACCATCGTGGAACCGGTGCCCAGCCTCGTCAGCCTCGTCAGTCATGACCCGGACTGCAAAAAAATGATGGGTCTGGCGCTGAAAAATGTGACCCTGACCCTCTTTGAGGACGGCAAGGCCATCTTCGACGAGCAGGGGGAGATGCTGTTCACCCATTTCGGCATCAGCGGCCCGCTGACCCTGAGCGCATCCAGCCACCTCGGCGACATGAAAAAGCACACCTACTACGCCGAGATCGACCTGAAGCCCGCTCTGAGCGAAGAGCAGCTCTACGACCGCATCACCCGCGATTTTGCCCTGCTGGCGAACCATGCAGCGCAGGGGGCGCTGGTCAAGCTGCTGCCCTCCAGCATGCAGCCGGTGATGGTGGCCCGCTGGGGCATCGACCCGGCCACCAAGGCCAACCAGATCACCCGCGAGCAGAAGCGGGAGCTGGTGCACCTGTGCAAGCACTGGAAGGTGCCCATCGATGCCCGCGGCGACTTGGCCCATGCGGTCATCACGTCGGGCGGCGTCTCCGTGGGGGAGGTGGACCCCAAGACCATGCAGAGCAAAAAGGCGCTGGGGCTTTACTTCGCGGGCGAGGTGCTGGATGTGGACGCTTATACGGGCGGCTATAATTTGCAGATCGCTTTTTGCACCGCGCAGAGTTTTGCAAACAATTTATAAGGAGAGAAAACCATGATTTCAGTTGCGATCGATGGGCCCGCAGGTGCGGGCAAGTCTACGCTGGCCCGCCGTCTGGCGGCAGAGTTCGGGTACATCTATGTCGATACCGGTGCCATGTTCCGCGCCGTTGGCCTGTATGCCCTGCGTGCGGGCAAGGACCCCAAGGACAACGCCGCCGTCAACGCGCTGCTGCCGGAGATCACCCTGCGGCTGGCATCCATTGAGGGGGAGCAGCACATCTACCTGAACGGCGAGGATGTGAGCAAGGCCATCCGCACCGAGGAGGCCGGCATGGCCGCTTCGGCGGTGGGGGCGAACCCCGCAGTCCGTGCCTTTTTGCTGGACCAGCAGCGGAAAATGGCCGAGACCCAGAACGTCCTGATGGACGGCCGCGACATCGGCACCGTGGTGCTGCCGAAGGCCACCGTGAAGATCTTCCTGACCGCCACCCCCGAAGCCCGCGCCAAGCGCCGTTGGAAGGAGTATCAGGAAAAGGGCGTGGACGTCTCCTTTGAAAACGTGCTGGCCGACGTGAAGCAGCGGGACTATCAGGACACCCACCGCGAGGCGGCCCCGCTGAAACAGGCCGAGGACGCTGTGCTGCTGGATACATCGGAGCTCAACTTTGAGCAGAGCTTTGAAGCGATGAAGCAGATCATCGCCGCCAAGGTCTGAGGAACGCGCGATGGTACTATATTATATTTTGCTCCCGCTGGCGTGGCTGGTGTTCCACATCGGCTTCCGGGTGGAGTGTGTGGGCCGTGAGAACCTGAAAAAAGTGCAGACCGGCGGCTGCATCCTCGCGCCGAACCATGTTTCCGCCATCGACCCGGTGTTCGTGGTCATCACCCGGTTCTGGGGAAAGCGGATGGTCGTCTTCGCCAAGAAGGAGCTGTTTGAGATCAACGCCCTGCTGACGTGGTTCTTCCGCTGCATGGGGGCGCTGTGCGTGCGCGGCACCCGCGACGAGCTGGAAACCATCGACAAGACGGTGGAGGTGTGCAAAAACGGCGGCACGCTGCTGATCTTTCCGGAGGGCACCCGCGAAAAAGAGGGCAAGCTCCTGCCCCCGAAGAGTGGTCTGTTCGTCATTGCGGCACAGGCTGCGGTGGACGTGGTGCCGGTGCGCATCCTTTACGACACGCCGGACGGGAAGATGCGGCTCTTGTGCAAGGTAAAAGTTATCTACGGCGAGCCGATGCCCGCCGCACAGTTCGCGATGGAGAGCCGCCGCGATTTGAAGACCCTGCGCGCCAACAAACAGGCGCTGTTGGATGCGTGGGAAAAATTAGGAGGGTGAGTATGGAGATCCGTTTGGCGAAGACGGCGGGGTTCTGCTTCGGTGTGAACCGCGCGGTGGAGCTGACTTACAATCTGCTGGACGAGGGGCACAAGGTGGCAACGCTGGGCCCGCTCATCCACAACCCGCAGGCCGTGGCCGACATGGAGCGGCGTGGTGCGCTGGTGGTCGATACGGTGGACGACATCCCCACCGGATATGAGGTCATCATCCGCAGCCACGGCGTGCCCCGCAGCATCTACGATACGCTGGAGCAGCGCGGCCTCGTTTACCACGACGCCACCTGCCCCTTCGTAAAGAAGATCCAGAACATCGCCGCCAAGGCCGAAGCCGAGGGCGCGGTGCTGCTGGTGGCGGGCGACAAGACCCACCCGGAGGTGCAGGGCATCGTCGGACATACCGGGGGAGAGGTATTTGTTTTCAGCGATCTGGACGAATTGAAGGCTTGGAAAGGCCCTTCCGACCCCTCAAAACCCATTTTTGCGGTTGCACAGACCACATTTCAGGTGACAAAATGGCAAGAAAGTTCGGAGTTTCTCAAAAAAGCCTATACAAACGCCCGAATTTTTGATACAATATGTAATGCGACGTGGGCGAGGCAACAGGAAGCGGAAGACCTCAGCCAACAATGCGACATCATTGTTGTCATTGGCGGTCATCATTCTTCCAATACCCAAAAGCTGGTACAGGTCGCCGCAAAGCACACGCGAGCCGTAACGGTCGAGACAGCGAGCGAACTTCGGCCTGAATGGTTTGCGAATGTTAAAACGGCGGGCGTCACAGCCGGGGCTTCAACGCCATCGTCTATTATTGAGGAGGTACTTAACAGTATGAGCGCAGAAATCAATGACAGCATGAGCTTCGAGGAGATGCTGAACGCATCCGAGGAGAAGCGTGTTCATGCAGGCAGTATTGTGAAAGGAATCGTGACCAGCATCTCTGCCAACGAGATCCAGGTGGATATCGGAGCGAAGCAGACCGGCTTTGTCAAGCTGAGCGAGCTGACCGATGATTCCTCCGCCAAGGTCGAAGACCTGGTGAAGGTTGGCGATGAGCTGGACCTCATCGTCGAGAAGGTTATGGACCAAGACGGCGTCATCCAGCTCTCCCGCAAGAAGCTCGCATCTCGCAAGGGCATGGAAGAGATCGCCAAGGCAGCAGAATCCGGTGAGGTCGTCGAGGGCGACGTGACCGAGTTCAACAAGGGCGGCGTTGTCGTCAACGTCAAGGGCGTCAAGGTGTTCGTCCCCCGTTCTCAGGCCACCATGCGCCGCGACGAGGACTACACTGCTCTGGTCGGCCAGCACGTTCAGCTGGTCGTCACCGAGTGCTCCGGCCGCAAGATCGTCGGCAGCATCAACAAGGTCACCGCTGAGCAGAACAAGGCAAAGCGCGAGGAGTTCTGGGCAAATGTCGAGGTCGGCAAGACCTACACCGGCGTTGTCAAGAGCCTGACCTCTTACGGTGCATTCGTCGATATCGGCGGTGTGGACGGCCTGTGCCACATCAGCGAGCTGAGCTGGAACCGCATCAAGCATCCCTCTGAGGTCGTCTCTGTTGGCGACACCATCGAGGTGTATGTGAAGGACATCGACACCGAGAACCACAAGGTCTCTCTGGGCTACAAGAAGGCTGAGGACAATCCTTGGGAGCAGCTGAAGAACAACTACCCCATCGGCAGCACCTTCCACGCTCCGGTCGTCTCTCTGACCAAGTTCGGTGCTTTCGTCCGCATCCTGCCGGGTGTTGACGGTCTGGTCCACATCAGCGAGATCAGCAATGACCGCGTTGAGAAGGTCTCTGACGCACTGAAGGTCGGCGATATGGTCGATGTGAAGCTGCTGGATGTTGACTTCGATAAGAAGCGCATCAGCCTGTCCATGAAGGCTCTGCTGAACGACGACGCTGAGTAATCAGCGCATCGGGAAGGCATCTGCCTGACACAATGGGATCAACAGCCCCGTTGCCGGGATAACGGCGGCGGGGCTGTTTTGGTATGTTTTTATGATAAACTGGATCAAGAAACACTGGGAAGTGCTGAGCTATCTGGTTTTCGGCGTGCTGTGCACCCTGCTGAACATTGTGCTGTATGCGCTGTTCAACAAGCTGTTCGGCTACACAGCTGCCAACAGCTGGGGCAATGTGCTGGATAACATCATCTGCATCCTGTTTGCCTACTGCACCAACCGCGCCTTTGTGTTCCGCAGCAAAACGCAGGGCAAGGCCATGGCGAGGGAATTTGGTGCATTCGTCACCTGTCGTCTGGGTACAATGTTGCTGGACACTGCAATTATGCTGGTGCTGGGCAATCTGCTGGCTGCGCAGGGTGCAGCGCTGATGGACGAGCTGATGCAGGGGGTGCTGAGCGTGGTGGCCCACTGGCTTGGCCCGGATACGGCCATCCAGATGGCAGCCTCCTATGCAGGCACACCGGCGGGGGTCACGGATGGCTCTGCCGCTATTGCCGTCATCGGCGGTGCAGACGGCCCCACGGCGATCTTCGTTACCAGCCGCTACAATGCGCAGGCACTGTGGGGCCTTGCCGTGAAGATCTTTTCCAATGTACTGGTGATCGTGCTGAACTATGTGTTCAGCAAGCTGATCATCTTTAAAAATCGCAAGTGAGATATTTTCTCCGCCGCAGACGGAGAAAATATCCAATATAATTTAGGAGGTACGGTTTTATGAAGCGTGGTCTGAAAGGTTTTGCATTTCTGGTCTCCGGTCTGGTGCTGGGCATCATTGGTGCAACGGTCTCTGCAACTGCAATTGCCCTGAGTGCTGTCGGCATGGCAAAGGTGCGCCGTGCCAGCAAGTAAAAAGGAGAAACAAACATGACTCGTGAAGAAATTCTCTCCCATGTGGATCACACTCTGCTCAAGCCGGAGGCCACTTGGCCGCAGATCAAGGTTATCTGCGACGAGGCCGTGGAAAATCACACGGCTTCCATCTGCATCAACACCTGCTATGTGAAACAGGCCGTGGAGTATCTGGCTGGCCGCATCCCGGTGTGCTGCGTCGTTGGCTTCCCTCTGGGAGCCATGGACACCGAGTCCAAGGCGTTCGAGGCCAAGAAGGCCATTGAGAACGGCGCTTCCGAGGTGGACATGGTCATCAACATCGGCCGCCTGAAGAACAAGGAGTACGACGCCGTCCGCGAGGACATCCGCGCCGTGAAACAGGCAGTGGGCGACAAGGTGCTCAAGGTCATCATCGAGACCTGTCTGCTGACCGACGAGGAGAAGGAAAAGATGTGCGACATCGTCTGCGAGGCGGGCGCTGACTACATCAAGACCAGCACCGGCTTCTCTACCGCCGGCGCCACCTTCCACGACGTCGAACTGATGGTCAAGGGCGTGCATGGCCGCTGCAAGGTCAAGGCAGCCGGCGGCATCTCCACCGTCGAGGACATGGAAAAGTTCCTCGCGCTGGGCGCAGACCGTCTGGGCACTTCCCGCGCAGTCAAGCTGCTGAACGGCGAACAGGCGAAGGGTTACTAAAATCTCAAGTGTGAACTTTATCAATTTCAGAAAGTTGTCTAAAAATAGTCGGACTGTTCTTGACATTTCGACGAAGGAATGCTAATATAGCATTCGGAAAACAACTGAATACCGACTTATCAAGAGTGGCTGAGGGGACAGGCCCTGCGAAGCCCGACAACCTGTGCGGAAGCATAAGGTGCCAAATCCTGCGGGAAACCGAAAGATAAGAGTGCAACGCTCAGAACTTCGGTTCTGGGCGTTTTTGTTTGCGCAAAATCTTGATGCCGCGTATGAAGCTGTGAAAGAATCACCAAACATTTCTGGAGGACAATTTTATGGCAAGACATCTGTTTACTTCCGAGTCCGTCACCGAAGGACATCCCGACAAGATCTGCGACCAGATCTCCGATGCCATTCTGGACGAGATCCTGACCCACGACCCCGACGCCCGCGTGGCCTGCGAGACCTGTGCTTCCACGGGTCTGGTGCACATCATGGGCGAGATCACCACCAGCTGCTACGTCGATTTCCAGAAGATCGTCCGCGAGGTCATCTCCGATATCGGCTACACCCGCGCAAAGTACGGCTTTGACGCTGACACCTGCGCCGTCATCTCCAACATCGACGGCCAGAGCCCCGATATCGCCCTCGGCACCAACGACGAGGTCGGCGGTGCGGGCGATCAGGGCATGATGTTCGGTTATGCCTGTGACGAGACCCCGGAGCTGATGCCCATGCCCATTTCGCTGGCACACAAGCTGGCCAAGCGCCTGACCGCCGTGCGCAAGAGCGGCGAGATGGACTATCTGCGCCCGGATGGCAAGAGTCAGGTCACCGTGGAGTACGACGAAAACGGCAAGCCCGTCCGCGTGGATACTGTCGTCATCTCCAGCCAGCACAGCGAGAAGGTGAGCATGGAAAAGCTCCGCGCCGACGTGATGGAAAAGGTCATCAAGGCCACCATCCCCGCCGAGCTGCTGGACGAGAACACCAAGTATTATATCAACCCCACCGGCCGCTTCGTCGTGGGTGGGCCGCAGGGTGACTCCGGCCTGACCGGACGCAAGATCATCGTCGATACCTACGGCGGCTATGCCCGCCACGGCGGCGGTGCTTTCTCCGGCAAGGACCCCAGCAAGGTGGACCGCAGCGCCGCTTACGCGACCCGCTGGGTGGCCAAGAACATCGTGGCTGCCGGTCTGGCCAGCAAGTGCGAGGTGCAGGTGGCTTATGCCATCGGCGTGGCAAAGCCCGTTTCCATCATGGTGGACACCTTCGGCACCGGCAAGGTGGCAGACGACAAGATCGAGCAGGCTGTGGAGAAGGTCTTTGACCTGACCCCCGCCGCCATCATCCGCGACCTCGGTCTGCGCAAGCCCATCTACCGCAAGCTGGCTGCTTACGGCCACATGGGCCGCGAGGATCTGGGTGTGAAGTGGGAGAACACCGACCGCGTGGAGGAGCTGAAGGCTGCCGTCGCGGCACTGTAAGACCGAAACTCCGCAAGCAAGGGCTGCTGCACAAGGGTGCGGCGGCCCTTTTTGCTGCGCCGGAGGGTCGCTTTGTCAGAAAAAATCGTACTTTTTGTAAAAAACTCACAGAGTCCCACGGATTTTGGAAGAACAGATGTGCAAGGCGCAGAAAATCCGCTGACGGGCGAAGTTTTGGGTGTCGAAACGGAAATTTTGTGATAAAATAAAGACGATATGGACTTCAAGTGGTCTGATCGTTCGGTTTGGTACAGGAACATGAAGGAGTGTAAATATGTCCAACGAAATTAATCCGATGGCATTTTTTCAGGAGCCCAGTGTTGCAGATCTGCGTCTGCTGGCCTGCCCCGGTGCGGAAGAGCTGACCGCCCTCATCGACAAGCATCTTGTCGAGTGGGCCAAGTCTGCCGGTGTGGAAAAAGAGAGCTTCATCATCCCCTGCGAGTGCCCCCGCTTCCAGAGCGGTGACGCCAAGGGTCTGGTCAAGGAATCCGTCCGCGGCGACGATATCTTCATCGTGGTCGATCCGGGCAACTACAGTGTGACCTACAACCTGTTCGGCTATGAGAATCACCTCTCTCCCGATGACCACTTCGCCAACCTCAAGCGCCTGATCCAAGCAGTCGCCGGTAAGGCACACCGCGTGTCGGTCATCATGCCCAGCCTGTACGGCGGCCGTCAGCACCGCCGCGTCGTCCGCGAGAGTCTGGACTGCGCTGTGGCTCTGCAGGAGCTGCAGTCCATGGGCGTCAGGAACATCATCACCTTCGACGCACACGACCCCCGCGTCCAGAACGCTGTGCCGCTGCTCAGCTTCGACAACGCCATGCCGACCTATCAGGTCCTGAAGAGTCTGCTGAAGAAGAACCCGGAGATCAGCTTCGACAAGGAAAAGTTCATCGTGGTCAGCCCCGACGAGGGCGCTATGAGCCGCAACATGTATTTTTCCAGCGTGCTGGGCTGCAATCTGGGCATGTTCTACAAGCGCCGCGATTACACCCGCGTCGTCAGCGGCCGCAACCCCATCGTTGCCCATGAGTATCTGGGCGAATCCGTGGAGGACAAGACCGTCTTCATCGCCGACGACATCATCGCTTCCGGCGAGAGTATGCTGGAGGTTGCCGGCAACCTGAAGAAGCGCGGTGCCAAGCGCATCATCGCCAACGCCACCTTCCCGCTGTTTACCAGCGGCCTCGCAAAGTTCGATCAGGCCGTGGCCGACGGGATGCTGGACTACGTGGTGGGCACCAACCTGACCTACCGTATGCCCGACCTGCTGACCCGCGACTGGTACGTGGATGTCGATGTCTCCAAGTATGCGGCGTACTTCGTCGTTGCTCTGAACCATGACATGTCCGTTTCCAGCATCATTGACCCCATCAAGAAGATCGAGGCTCTGCTGGCAAAGCGCAGCTAAAAGAGAGCTTATAACAAAAAATGCCTGTTGCATTGCAACAGGTATTTTTTGCTGTATCAACGATAAAATTTACAGCGTCCCATCCTTCAGGCAGCGGACGAGGGCGGGGACTTCATAGACGAGCATGAGGACCCAGCCGACGGCGTAGCTGTAGGGGAGGGCCTCGATGTCCATCTTCAGCACCAGCACGAAGACGGCGGCGGCGGCGACGCGGCCCGCCATGTTGAGCATGCTGCTGTTGAGGGTGATCTTCAGATCGCCCAGACCCCGGAAGCCGCCCTGAATGCCGTTGGTGAGGGCAGGCATCAGATAGAACAGGGAAACGAGCCTCAGGAAGCGGACGCCCAGCTCCACGACGCCGGGGTCATCCACGAAGAGGCGGATGATGGGCTCAGCGCCGAAGAAGCAGAGGACCGTGATGCAGACGGCGTAAATGGCTTCGATCTTCAGACCACAGAAAAAGCCCGCCCGCACCCGGTCCTTTTTGCCCGCGCCGCGGTTCTGAGCCATCAGGGTGGTGGTGGCGTGGCCGATGTTCTGCTGGGGGATGTAGGCAAAGTCGTCGATGCGGCTGGACGCGGCAAAGGCGGCCATGGCGTTGACGCCCATGGTGTTGACGATGGCTTGGACGGCGATCTTGCCCAGTTGGACGGTGGCTTGCTGCATGGCGCTGGTCCAGCCGTAGCTGACGGTCTTTTTCAGCAGAGAGCTGTCAAAAATGAGCCAGCGGCGGCCCAATTGCAGCACCGGGATCTTGAACCGGATGTAGATGAGGCAGAGCACGCAGCACAGGGCCTCGCTGAGGACGGTGGAGAGGGCGCAGCCCTCCGACCCCCAGTTGAGGACTTCCACGAAGAAGAGGTCTCCGCCGATGTTCAGCACCGAACTGACCATCAGGAAGTAGAGGGCGCTCTTGCTGTCGCCCAGCGCCCGCATGGTGGCGGCGAGGAAATTATAGAAGAAGGTGAAGATGAGCCCGGCGAAGACGATGCGGAGGTAATTGACCGCGATGGGGAGGATCTCTTCCGGGACTTGGAGGAGCCGGAGCAGCGGGTTTGCCAGCAGGATGCACGCCAGCGAGAAGGCCAGCGAAAAGACCGTGCCCGCGATGGCGGTGGTGGAGACTTGGCGCTCCACCAACTTGTTGTCACCTGCGCCGAAGGCGGTACTGACGAGGATGCCCGCACCGAGGCACATGCCGTTGATGAAGAGGATGGCCAGCGTCATCAGCGGGTTGGAGGTGCCGACGGCGGCAAGGGCGTCCTCGCCGACGAATTTGCCCACGATGATGCTGTCTACGGCGTTGTAGGTGAGCTGGAACAGGTTGCCCAGCACGAGGGGAAGGGTGAAATTGACCAGCAGCGGGGGAATGGAGCCGGTCGTCATGTCTTTGGTCATAACAAAATATACTCTTTTCTGCTTAGGATTTGGTTTCGTCTTCGTACAACCTCTCCGTCAATGCTTCGCATTGCCACCTCCCCTTGTAGGGGAGGCCTTGGCAGTCCTCGCAAAGTAAACGGTTTCGCCAGAGGCTCCCCTACTAGGAAAGACTCCCTCCGGCCGGAGGGAGATGTCGCGTAAGCGACAGAGGGTAGCCGACTGTCGAGCGGGAGCGAGACTGAGAGGTTGTACAAAGGAAAACTTTTTCTCAAAGAATCGGCTGTCTGCCGCTGAAAATGGCCAGAGCAGAGCGGCTGGTACCGTTGGCGATGAGCTGAGCGGCGGCGTGGAGGGCGGCACCGGCGCTGAGGGAGGCGGGGATGGCGTCGGAGGCGAGGACCTTCTGCGCCGCCCGGGCAGCGTCGGCGCGGGTGACGGCGGCCACATTGTCCACGACGTAGGCGTTATAGTTTTTTGGGATGAAGCCGAAGCCGATCTCCGGGATGCCGTGGCCGCCGGTGAAGCCGCCGCTCAGGGCCTGACTCTCAAAGGGTTCCACGGCGACCATGCGGACATCGTTGGTCCACGCCTTGAGCGTTTCGCCCACGCCGGTGATGGTTCCCGCACTGCCCACGCCGACCACGACGCTGTCCACAAGGCTGGAACCCTCCCGCGCAATGGCTTTGGCGATGGCGGGGCCGGTGACGCGGCGGTGGTATTCGGGGTTATTGTCGTTGGCCAGCCAGTTCATGTAGTACCAGCCGTTTTCGGCGGCCTTGGTCTCGGCCAGCGCCCGCGCTCCGGCCAGCCCGTTCCGGGCCGGAGAGTGGAGGATCTGGGCCCCAAGGCGGAGCAGATACTCCTGCCGCAGGGCGGGGGCGTCCTCCGGCATGGTGAGCACGATGGGATGCCCGGCGGTGCGGCTGGCCAGCGTCAGCGCGACGGCAAAGGCACCCGACGAGGCTTCCATGATGGGCTGGCCGGGGGCAAGGGCGTGCTGTTCCGCCGCAAGGGCCAGCATCCCTTCAGCCAGCCCATCGCGGGATGTGCCGGTGGGACCGTTGAAATCCAGATACGCATACAGCCGCCCCTTGAGCCCGCAAGCCGCAAGGTAGCCCCGCAGCTCCACGATGGGGCAGGGCAGGAGCGTCTGATAAAAATTCGGATGGATGGGCACGAAATTCCTCCTTTGGTGGGATACATTATAATAATCGTAACGCAAACGGGCCGGGGCGTCAAGCCGCACTTTGGCAAAAACGGAGAAATTTCGCGAAAAAATTTGGCAGAGTGATGAAGAAAAGCCTTGACAAGGGACGAACAGTCTGTTATACTCCGTATGTAAAGCAAAAAACCTTTACAAACAATGGGAGGTCAGGGCAGAAAAGCACAATGGCAAAAGATTTTGAGATGGGCTATCTGCTCGATTTTTACGGCGAGGTCCTCACGCCCAAGCAGCGCGAGATGCTGAACCAGTATTACAACGATGACCTCTCCCTGAGTGAGATCGGCGAGAACTTCGGCATTACCCGGCAGGGCGCACGGGACGCCATCAAGCATGGTGAGACCACCCTGAAGGAGCTGGAAGCCAAGGTGGGCTTTGCGGCCCGGTATCGCCGGGTGCAGGAAAAGCTGGAAGAGCTGGAACAGCTCGTCATTGATGCACGATTCGAGTGCACCGGCCCCTGCGCCAAGCTCACCACCACGGAGTACGCAGCCACGCTGACCAAGATGCTGGGGATCATCCGGTCCATGGACGAGGTCAACGAGAGCTGAAACCACATTCTTTTGAGAGGAGCACCGCACATGGCTTTTGAATCTTTGACCGACCGCCTTGCCGGTGTGTTCAAGAAACTGCGCGGCCACGGCAAACTGACCGAAGCGGACATCAAGACTGCCATGCGCGAAGTGCGGATGGCCCTGCTGGAAGCCGACGTCAACTACAAGGTGGCCAAGGACTTCTGCGCCAAGGTCTCCGAACGAGCCATGGGGCAGGAGGTCATGGAGAGCCTGACCCCGGCCCAGCAGGTCGTCAAGATCGTCAACGAAGAGCTCGTTGCGCTAATGGGCGGCGAGGAAGCCGAAAAGCTGATCGTCAAGAACAAGGGCCAGACCATCATCATGCTCTGCGGCTTGCAGGGCAACGGTAAAACCACCCACGCGGCCAAGCTTGCCAAGTATTTCATCAAGCAGGGCCGCCGCCCCATGCTGGTGGCGTGCGATATCTACCGCCCCGCCGCCATTGACCAGTTACAGGTCGTGGGCAAACAGGCGGGGGCACCGGTCTTTACGCTGGACGGCGAAAAGCCGCCGGTCATCGCCAAAAAGGCGCTGGCTCACGCGAAGGACTACGGCAATGACATCATCATCCTTGATACCGCCGGCCGCTTGCAGATCGACGAAGTCCTGATGCAGGAGCTGGTCCAGATCAAGGAAGCCGTCCCTGTGGACGAGACGCTGCTGGTCGTGGATGCCATGGCCGGTCAGGACGCGGTGAATGTCGCCAAGACCTTCAACGAGACCGTCGGCGTGGATGGCATCATCCTGACCAAGACCGACGGCGACACCCGCGGCGGTGCAGCCCTTTCGGTGCTGGCCGTCACCGGCAAGCCCATCAAATTCCAAGGCACCGGCGAAAAGCTGGATGACCTCGAAGTGTTCCACCCCTCCCGCATGGCCGGACGCATCCTCGGCATGGGCGATGTGCTCAGCCTGATCGAGCGCGCGCAGGACGCCGCCGACGAAAAGGCCGCCGAAGAGACCGCCAAGCGGATGATGGAGAACAAGTTCGACATGAACGATATGCTGGCCCAGTTTGCGCAGATCCGCAAGATGGGCGGCGCAGGGGCCATGCTGAGCATGATGCCCGGCATGTCGGGCATTGACGCCAGTCAGATCGACGAGAAGGCCTTCGACCGCATCGAGGCCATGATCTACTCGATGACCAAAGAGGAACGCGAAAAGCCTTCCATCATCAACCCCAAGCGCAAGCGCCGCATCGCCGCCGGCAGCGGCACCCGCGTGGAAGACGTCAACAAGCTGCTCAAGCAGTTTGAGATGATGCAGAAGATGATGAAGCAGTTCAAGAAGAGCCCCAAAGGCTTTGCCCGGCGGCTCGGCGGCATGATGGGCAGCCCGAACGCCTTCCGCGGCCTGAAATGATTTTGGTATACACCCCGCTGGGGTTGTACAGATAGATTTTAAACACCCCGACATCGGGGCACAAAGAATTTTTGGAGGATATTTACCATGGCAGTTAAGATTCGTCTGCGCCGCGTCGGCGCCAAGAAGGCTCCCTTCTATCG